>JACCDH010128462.1_pt1 | contig 135386 bp, 112 predicted proteins | sample 7442481 | NCBI WGS metagenome assembly JACCDH01 (sample SAMN15323433, study PRJNA562643) | freshwater metagenome | isolation source: river surface water | place: USA:Blue River Watershed | collected 2017-08-15
GCCTTCAAAACCTTGCCACCATGGGTCCATAGGTTCAAATTCAGCATCAATCATAATGTTTCGAATATTTTTAATAATATCAACAGGATTATAAGGAGGAATTTTAGTTGAAAACCCCGTACCAATACCTGCAGCTCCATTAACTAAAACCATAGGAATAATTGGAGCATAATATTCTGGTTCAATTGGTTCACCATCTTCATCTTGTTGCTTTAAAATAGGGTCATCAACTGGATTATAAATAAGTGGAGTCAGTTTTTCCAAACTAGTCCAAATATAACGAGGAGATGCAGCATCAGAACCGCCTTTAAGACGAGTACCAAATTGACCAGCAGGAAATAAAACATTAATGTTGTTAGAACCAACAAAGTTTTGCGCCATGCCAATAATTGCACCGTTTAACGACATTTCACCATGATGATAAGCTGCTTTGTCAGAAACAAACCCAGCTAATTGAGCTACCTTGACTTCTGTTTTATCTAAACCTCTCAAGTAAGCTCCATATAAGATTTTACGTTGAGATGGTTTGAGGCCATCAATAACAGATGGAATAGAACGAATTAAGTCGTCATTTGAAAAGTGAATTAGATCATAATGAATAAAGTCATAGTATGGAATAACTTTTTGTTCATACTTGAGTACTTTATTTTTATCATAGGCCATGAGCCATTTCTTACGGTCATCTGCTCTAGACTTATCAAAAGCTAATCTAATTGCATCGTCGTCGTCATGTTTAGGTATAAAAACATCAAGAGCCTCTTCATCTTCACTATCTGACTCATTATCAGAACCATCGGACTCATTGTCAGATTCAGATTCTGGTTCTGAATTTTTGGCAACAGGGGTGGACTTAGATTTATTTTTATTTTTACTATTTCCTTGTGTTTTATCGGAATCAGAAAACTTTGCTTTAACATCCACATCCATATTTTCCCAAAGATAATTTAATAACTTTTCTTCAATATCAATAAAATATTCTTTGGCTTCGGCAGCAGTGGAAGTACCAAGACCCTTATAGTATTTAATCTTATAACCAGAAGCTTCAGGAGTTTCCTTCCACTTTTCGTAGTCAGTTAAATTATAAAAGGTAATAGTATCTTTTCCTTTAGTTGCTTTTACAATAGGAGTATTTAAACTTTGAACAAACGATTCGCGTTTTACAAGTGTAGGCCATAATGTATGTAACATATTAATAAATAGACCCTTGATATGAGAACCATCAACATCTTGGTCAGTTAATAATAAAATATGTCCATATCTTAGCGTACTGAATTTTTCGTCAGATGAATAATCTTCACCTTGTTTTAAGCCCATAATAATTTTAAGGTTTTTAATTTCTTCATTAGCTAACAATTGTGCAGCACCTGCTTCACGAACATTTAGCAGTTTTCCTTTTAAAGGGAAAACCCCATAATAATCACGACCAACAACACCAAGCCCAGCCATTGCAGTAGCTTTAGCTGAATCTCCCTCGGTTAAAATCAAAGTACACTTACTTGATTCTTTTCCGCCGGCTTTGTTAGCATCTTCTAATTTAGGAATACCAGTAATTTTAACTTGTTTCTTTCCATCAGTTTTCTTAAGTCCAGCATTTTCTTTAAACTTGGCTAATTCAATAACTTGTTCAACAATACCGCATTTAGCAAGCTTTTTAAGGAATGCAGGTGTTGGTTCGTATTTGGAACCGAATTTATCAACTTTACTTGACAGGGTATCCTTGGTTTGAGAACCAAAAGCTGGATTAATAATAACTGAATTAATAAAAAATACCAAATTGTCTTTAAGAAGAGTTGGCGTCACTTTAATATTTTTATCTTTCTTTTTAATATAATCATTAATTAGTACTTTGACTAAGTTATCAATTACATGGACACAGTGAGTACCACCACGATAGGTGTTGATACCGTTAGCAAAACTTACAACTTCACCACCGGCATCTGGTTTGTAAAGCACACCAACTGTCCAACGCTCACTAGGAGTATCAAAATATAATTCATTAGATTCTATGGGATAATATAGTTCAATATATGATTTAAAATTGTTGGTATCAATCTTAGTTTCATTGAAAAAAACCTTTAGTTTATTATTAGATGTACCCGCAATATCAATGGCTCTTCGATGAAATAACATTTTGTGATCATTTGATAAATTTTTAATACCAAATCGTTTAAAATCAGGATAAAATGTTACTTTAACAGAACTTTTAGTTTTCGCGGGTAACTTTGTAAGTTCTGGTTTACTAACTACAGACATATTTTCAGTCCATTCTTGTTTAAAGCGTTTGCCACGTTTAGCATCATCAACTTCGACAATGAATCGGGTAGAAAAAATATTAGCACAGTTATGTGTAACTGTAAAATCATTAATAACAAACCTTTGATTACTATCAATTTCAAAACCAACAAAATCTTTTGTTTTTGATTCTTTTATTTCGATAAATCCAGTAGATTTGGATGTGTTTCTACATAATGTTGAGTTACATGTTTTTCTTGGTAACCTAGTAGGAATATCGTTAATATCACCTGATATATTAATATTGTATGCGGTTCCTTCTTTTTTCTCATCTTTCCACGTCCATGTGGTTTTTCTTGTTGTTAAACTACAATAAAATCCAAGAGAACGTGCTAAGTAAACAATACCATCTATAAGTTGTTTATGTTCAAGACCTTGTGTAATTGTTATTCTAGTACCATCTCGTGAGAGAGAACCATCAGTATCAATTATTCCGGCAAGTACTTTTAAACGTGTATCTCTGTCATTAACTAAATAATCAATAGGAATATGTTTATTATTAACCAAGTTATATTTATCTAATTGGTTTTTAAGTGGAGCATGTCCTTTTTTACCGTGATTACTTGTTGATGTAATACTATAAACATAAGTACTTTTTTGTGTAACAGTAGCATCATTGGCTTGACCCCACACATTCAAATAATCAATAATTTCAGAGTCTTTTTCACCATAACATGCATACCTATAACCATTTGACATACCATCACCTAACCATAGGCCCAAAACATAAGGATCAAGTTCAACTGGTTTTTTTACCCATTGTACACATTGCCCTCTTACACCAGCTAACCTTTTCTGTGTTGTTTCATCAAGCTTCAAAAAATCTTGAATACTAATATCAAAAACATTATTATTTGGAATGGTTTTACAAAAATTTTCTAGTTCTTTTTTTGCATTAGCAACTTCTGGCGTTAACTCTGGTTCAATAGTAGGTGATTTTCTTGGTTTTTTAAGTACGGGCATATCAGGATGACATCTCCTAATGTGTCTATTTAAATTATCAGTTAATAAAACATCACAATAGTCACATGGAATTTGTGGAGTGTAGGCTCTACAGGTTTTTGCGCATATTTTTTTATTATTATTATCCCACCACAAAACAGTCCAACCGCATTTAGTATTGTTCCAAAAAATTACTTTATGATCTGGCATATGTAATGTTAAAATATGTTGGTCATTTACTGTGTATGTATCGCCATTTGCTTGTGTAATATCATACATTTTACCTTGTCCAGTAATTATTTTTTTAACTGTTCTAATTGTACCATCGTCACCAATTAGTTTATCATTAACTTTAATTTCACTTGCTAATTTTGTTTGACCATTCCATAATGGTACTTGTGTATTTGGTGAAAGACATTTGCTTCCATAACCATTCCTCCCCCCAGTAGTACGCTCTTCTTCATCGTTGTAATTACTACTAGTAAGTAGTTCACCAAAAATCATTGTAGGCACTAACATTTTATGAGTGGGGTGTTCTTCAACAGGAATACCAATGTCCCCGTTATTCCATACGCTGATATATCCTTCTTCAACATTGTACTCTACTTTAATAGTATCGCACGATTTATCATTTTCAGATGCATCACGAGCATTAACAAGAAGTTCGTCAAAAACTTTAAAAAATCCAGGAGTGTATGTGATTTCTTCCTTTGACATTTTACCGGTTTTTTCTGAATAAACCCACATAGGTTCAACAGTTGGTTCAATGTCGCCAACATAAGTGTCGGGACGAATTAGCACGTGTTCTCTTGGGGTTTTCTTGTCGTACTTTTCAGCTTCTGACTTTGTACTAGCAGATTTTGTATTTTTAGACATGATTGAATATTAGGAACAATATGTTTTTATATAATTTTATCAATTTTTTTATATATAAAGGAAGTAATTTTTATATTCTAATATATTATATTATGGATACAGAAATTACATATAAACTAATCGATGAAAGTATTGGTTTGCTTTTGAAAGACATTATTGGAAAACATTATGACTCATTTGAAAAAATTAATTTAACAGAGTCAAGAATAATAATAGACTTGAATATTATATATATTGAAGTTAAGAATAATTTAAACTTAATGATAGACCGTTTAGTAGCTAAATTTAAAATAACAGAAAAAGACATTATGTTTAAGTTACTTGTAAATCATATTTATGACACAGATACTAAAAATAAAATTATATCTGTTAATAAAATTGTTGAAAACTCAAAAATGGCTCAGACGAAAGATTCACATGTTAAATATTTATATGGGGAACTTTTACCCATATTATTTAATGGAGAAATTATTGACTTTGTAAAATATTACTCAGATCCAATACTAATTTATGTTTATTATTTAAAAAACTTTTTTAGAAACTGGAAACTAATTTTACTTTTTGTATTTTTATTTGGTATAATATATCTTACAAGTAAAAAACTTAAAAATTGTGCTGAACTAAATAAAAATAACTAGTATTTAAAAAAAACTCACCATTTATTAATAATATATGTCCCAAACAAAAATTACTAAAAACACACTTGTTAATATTGATAGTTCATTTAGAACCATGTACCCTAAAAACATCTTAACATCAACAGGCCAAACTTTACCTGAAAATCCGTTAACATTTACAGCTGGTTCATCGACAGTTAAATTTAATTATCCAAATCATAAACTTGAAGTAGGAGATATGATTACAGTACAAAATGTAGAAGGAATGGAAAAAACTGTTGTTGATTCTGTTTATTTAATAAAAAATTCCAAATACGCGATTTTTTTATTTTATTCAAATGATATTGTTATAAATTATAAATCATATTCAGATAAAATTTTTTGTAACATTGAATTAGTTGGGGACCAAACAGAATCAAATAATTTTGACAATATTAAACTAAATGACTTACTTGGAGTTAAAAAATGTTTAATTGGTTCAATTGATATTCCTTCATCATATTTTCTTTCTTTAACGGCATCAACTGATTTAATTAATTTGTTGTCAACAAATTCAACAAATATTACAACAATAATAAATAATCAATGTATTTTAATAGAGCTACCAAATGAGTACAATGGTACAACTGGTTATTATCAGGTTAAACAAATTTTTAAGATTTCTTATTTACATATTGGTGGTATTCCATTGGGTTATTTAAATGCAAACTATCCAATTGGAAATTATAACTATCAAAGTAGTTTTGAAGTAGCTCAGGTTTTAGATGCAAATAATTTTACAATTGATATTAATTTAAAATCATATGGAAATATTAAAGGAGGGGGAACTAATATTTTAGTAAATAAAATAATTAATACAATAGTTGGACATCCAGATGCAGACGATTATGTTATTAATTTAAAAAAAAGCTTTAATAATGTTACTAATATTGAATTAGTTAGTACAGAGTTTCCATATGTGGATATTGTTGTTAAAAAGAATATCAATGATAAAATTTATTGGAAACATATTGATGACGGAACACATATTTACAATGTTAGTATTGATGAAGGTTTTTACACATCAGAAACATTTCTTCAAAATTTATTAAAAAAAATCAATGGGGTTAAACGTGTAAATATTAATTTATTGAACACCGAATATAATTATTTTGATATAACTATAGAAAGTAATATTCAAAAAATAACTTTTAAACCGTTCAGTTTAGCTAAGCTACCAAATTCACTTTCAATAAGTAAAGAAAATATTAATACGGAAGAATTTTTTATTTTAACAATATCACATCCAAATAACTATGTTGAAATTGATGATATAATATCAATATCAAATTCTGGTGATGTTACAACAACTTCAAATTCTGAAATTCGCCAAATTTCATCAAAATACATTAACAAGGAACATAAAATTTACAAAGTAAACTTGAGAAATAACACATATAACATTATATTAGGTAGTGTCAATGAAATTGCTGATGAATCTGCAAATAAACCATTAAGTGGTGGTGAAAATATTGTAATTAAAAGTAAAACCAAAGTAAGTTTACTATTTGATAAATCGGACACATGTGGTGAAATTATTGGGTTTAAAAATTCCGGTAGTAAATATTCAATTATTGACTTTAGTTCAGAAATAACTAACTATGACCCATATATAAATTCAGTAAATCTAAATCCAGTTGGTAATTTAATAACTTATAGTACAAATTTTATGAATTTTGTTGGTAAACATAATTATTTTCTGATGTACTTGAATGATATTGAATATATATATTCAAATAATAACTTAAAGTCGGCATTTGCAAAAATTCAGTTATCTGGAAATCCTGGTGATATATTATTTAATACGTTTGTTACAATTCCAAATAACGTATACTATAAGGGATTTCCCATTTCAACATTGTCTGAGCTAACTATTAGGTTTGTTTATCCCGACGGCTCAAGAATTAATTTTAGAAATATAAACCATAGTTTTACTTTAAAAATTACAGAGGAACAGATACAAAATGATAATACTTACTTAAATTCACAAACTATATCAGTTATGGATGAATACAAAAGAGCAAATTTGCAAGATTAAAAAATTAATAAAGATTAATAAATTTTTATTATATTTTTAAAGGCTTAATATTGTTTCAACACATCTATAGTTATTGATAAAATATTTAAATATATTCTCCGCATTAACTTGCCATAACCCAATAGTTCTAGATGTAAATGTATCAAAATAAGATACAACATCTTTAATAAAAATTGCCATGATTTCATTAGGTAACTTAATTGGCGAATTTTCTAACAATTGGAAAAATCCAATTAATATATCTCTCGGTGGTCTTACCAAATATCCTTGTTCTTCGGACCTGTTTGCAAAAATTTCAGAAGAATTTTTAGCAAGTTCTGGAGCTATTTGAGTTTTAAGAATTGTTAACAATGATTTACCAGTACCATAAGTATCTGCTTCTAATATAAAATCAATTCTATCAGAAATATCATTTTGAGAATCATCTGGTGATGCATTAGAAAAATAAGTATATAGAATACGTCTTATTACAAGTTCAAGACCAGTACATATGGATATTTCAGTAAGATATTCAATCATGTCTCTGACAAAATGTGCTGTCTTGTTAGTTTCGGTGAATTTTGGACCAGAAAAATATTCTTGACCAATTTCAGCAAGTTTACTTAATGGTTTGGAAATTTTTCTTAAAGTTTCCATATTTGCTAAATTTAATTTAGAACAAAGAGCTTTTTGTTTAATCAATAACTGAATTAATCCCAAGTTATAATTAGATTTATCATATGGTAATTCTAACATTTTTTCCCATCCAACCATAATAAGTGCATTATGTACTGATGAACCGGATAAAGCACGATATCTTTTTATTATTTTATATTCATTTATTCTTTTGTTTTTAATATTTCCGGTTATTGTTCTAATTGTGGCTGATAAATTTGCAATATCTGAACTTAACTTAACCATATCATTAGTAATTTTGCTATATTTTGAACTCGAATTTAATTTAGTAGCAAGTGATGGGTTTGAAACTGTTAGTTTTGCAATATTATCATCCATTACTTGTTTTTCTTTTTTAATATTTTTAAGTTGGTTAACTTTTTCTATTAGGAATTCTTTTGCAATATATTTACCTAAATCTACAGGAATTTTAAATTTGCCGATTATTTCACCCAAGTAATTTTTATTAATATCATTAATGTCAACCTCAATAAAGTTTAAAAATTCAGACAAATCGTCTAGTGTGTATATGTCATCAGTATTAATTAAATTTTCAAGCAAATATTGTAATACAATATAAGTACAAATATTAAAAGATAACGGAAGATATCCTAAAACATTGTTTCCATAAACTTCATTGGATGTAATTAATGTTTTAACATCATTAAATAAATAATTATCCCAATTACTCAATAAATCTTTATTAGATAGAAGCTTTAAGTTAGACCCAATTGCTTTATCAATACTGTTAGAAAATTCCTTAAGTAAAAATTCCATTGGTAATTCGCCCTCAAAATCTCTAAAATCCACACCTAAATTTTTAAGTGCTTTTACTGGACCATAATTAAAGTTTTTAATTAAATTATATATTGGTGATTGACCATCAAAATTTACATTGTAAGGGGAACCTCTTTTTTCCAGTAATAACTCAATAATTTTTGTGTTCACTGTAATTCCAGTTTTCATTTTAAGTTTAGAGATATTTGTTAAATCATTAGGATAAAGTATAAATACATCTGATTTTGTTGGTTGAATTAAAATATTGTATAAGTTCTTAACTTGTTTTGATTTTGTTATTTTTGAAAATTCTATGTCAGTCTTATCAATTGATACCGACATTTCTTTTTGAGTAAAAATATCAGTTACTGGTAATCCCGACAAACTAGGTAAATTTGTAATGGCTTTTCTAAACACATCATTAACTTCGTTATTTACATAAATAGCAAATTGTTCTCTAACGATTTCTTGAACTATTTTACTAACCAAATGATATGCAGATATTTCCAAGTCATTAACTTCAATACCAGATGATTTCACTAAACTAATTAAGCTTGTATATAACCCATTAGTACTTGACCCAGGACTTTTATTTGTATCAATTTCGCTAATAGTTTTAATAACAAGCTCAATCAAACAGTATTTATAAAATATTTCCAAATTCGCGCTTAGTGATGGAGGTAACTTATTGGTTTTATCTACATTAAAACTAGCTGAATTGTCTGTTATTGTTGTATTGAAATTATTTAATTTGTATTCATCATAAAATGAATTGTAATTTCCAATACTAAATTGTCCAACAAGCCCGGTACTTGGCTGAATCGTAGTTAAGTCTGTTGGTCCAGCAGGTCCGGCCGGTGCAACAGGTTGACCCATTGTTACAGGGTCATAAACGTTAGCAACAGGCATAGGATCATTAAAAACCCAGTATTTGCCGGGTGAGTTTATTGGTATTTGATAGTAGTTAAACTTATTTAGCTTAAATAATTTATTTGGAGAAAAAATATAATAGTACAAATAAAAACTTGCATTAATGGTATTTATCGATTTTGCTAATTCAACATAATCATATGTTGTTATTTTACTAATTGTGCTTTTTAGTTCGGAATGTTTCCAAAAGTCTTTGTTTTCATAATTTTTATTTATTTTTTCTACAGACTCCACATAAGAATTAGTAATTTTACACAAAGTAACTAATTTGGGATATATTGTGGTTATTAATGAACCCATATTAGTTGTTTTACCCTTTTTAATTTCTTCTGTATATGTTTCCACAAACTTTAACAAAACTTTAATTTTGTCTTGGTAATATTTAATTCTTGTAACTAACATTACAAAATAAGAATAAACTGATGGATTTAATATGGGTCTATTATCAATATTATAATAAGTTGCTCTTCTTATTGGTGGTAATGCAGTTCCGCCAGCAAGTACAACATTATTAAATGGTAAAGGAAGTTGATTCGCTATTAGATCATTTGTGGGACTAAATGTATGGACTATAGCAGGTTGTCTTATAATATAAATATCTTTGTAATCAACTTTATTGGATTTTCCTTTTTCCATAACACTAAATGTTTTTGAGGTGTCATAATCTTCATGAGGATTACACATGCCTTCAAAATATAAACCTAATGTATGTGCCACATGCCAATGATTTTGAACAATATTTCCCAAATGTGAAAATTTGCTTGAATCGATTTGAACATTTTCCAGCCCATAATGACTGGGTTGAATATTTTTACTTAAATCTAAAGGACGTAAGAGAATTTCTCTTGTTGTCATTTGTTTAAAAATATTTATGTTTTTAATTTGAGCCTGGTCGTAACTATTTAACAAATAAATAAAATCAAGCATTGTTTGTTTTAATGGTTTATTGGCCATGTTTTCAACAAAATCAATTATAATATTTGAGAGTACCCAGATTGGTTTCTTTCCTGATTTCGCATATGCTCTAAATAATTTATCTTCAGGACTTGTTGTGTTAGCACTGAATCCTGTAGGATTTGTAAAATATTTTAGTACAAGTGCACCAATAGTTAGAACTTTAGTGTCAATTCCTGTTGTTGGGATTGAAGCAAGTGTACTGTAGTTTTGTTCAATATTAGTCCAGTATATTCCGGTACAATTTTCATTAAGTATCATCATGGTAATTGCAGTTATTTTTTCTTGTTCTGATGTTAAACTAGTAGAATTACATAAATCTGCAATAACTTGTGGTTTATAAGCATTGCAAATACTTTGGTCAAGACTAATTGTTTCATTTGCTAAACCAGCAACTAACATTAATACTCTTAAGTTTGTTTGAGTTATGCTATCAAGATTAGAACTTGATAAATAACAAACCATATCTAAATACATTCCGTAAACAAATGACCCTGCATTACATCCATCTAAATAAGATCTAAACCATTTGGCTGCAAAACTATTTGTGTCAATAATGTTTTTTATATATGGATTATCGCCTAACTCTTTAAATTTATCTGGATTTGAAATACCAACAAAAGCAAAAACTACATAACAAAACATTGCTTGTTTGTAAAAAGGATCTGGAGGCATATTTGCATCTAAATCAGGTTGAAAATATCTTGTATAATTAGCACCGGTAATATTTATTATGTCTAAAGTACCGTTTTGAATATCATTTGCAATAGCTTTAAGACTAATTAAACTTATTGGTGGATCAAGCATATATAATATTTTTTCATTTGAATTTAATTGCACAGATATTCTTTTAACTTCTTCCAAAACAGTTGGTACTACAATAGGAATAACAGGATTTAAATTTGTTAATTGAGTATTAATAAAACGTACTGGAACATTTCTTGGTCCACCTGTGTATTTTAAATTTTTAAAATCAATAATACTTGATGCATTATCAAAAGCGTTAGGATGTTTTAACATATTGTTAACATCTAAAAAAAGTTTTCTTTCTGGTATACTCATTGTGCTAGAATAATAATATTCATTACTGCCTGGAATTTTTGTAAATTGGGCTTTATTAAATTTACCTAAATATATTTCCATCATTTCATTTAAGCCGTCTGTTTCATATGATGAAAAATTAATGGAAATTGGTTTAAAATCAGAACTTAAATTAATTATATCTTCTCCTGCTCTTGCAATTTCATTTTTAATTGATTTTTTAATATCGCCATTTTTAATCAATGATAGTGGTTGGGTATTTGTTGGGTGAGACCAAGATAATTTGTCTGTTGAGTGAATTTGTAAATCAGACTGTTCTGGAAATCCATTAAATAGTCTTTCTATTTTTTTACTGATGGATTTAAGTGCAACATTTACAGTATTTTTAATTTCTCCAAGATAATTTGGTAATGATGTATCTTGTGCTAATTTAACAATTTTTTGTTCTAACTCCACACGCTGTGAAATAAATTCACTATCTGATTCAAGTATATTGGTAATTGTATTGGAAAATGTTTTAAAAATTGGAAACTCATCTTTAATTAATCTAGTTACTAAAATGTTATAAATTTGTTTTTTAATATCAAGTAATTTCTCATTTTTTTCAACATCTTGTTTTTTAGCAGGTGGTATAAAGTTCATAATTTCTCCAGTGTTTTCAATGGATTTTATATCCCCGGTTAGCAAATAATGAAAAGGAGTTAACCCCATATTATCCTGAAAATTAGGATTAACATCAATACTTAATAAATACTCAACAATTAAATCATATTGATAATGACATGCTAAATGTAATGGAGTTTGGTTATATTTATTTGGTTTATCAGGATTTGCACCGTTGTTTACAAGAAACTTTATTACCCCTAACTTTGCATGTTGAGATGCTTTTCTTGAATCAACATTTATTACAATATGAATTAATGTATTTGCTTCTTCGTCGGAAACATCAAAAGGTATTTTATTAATTAATGAATGTTGTAATAATTCATGTGTATCTAATTTTGATGCCAAGTCAAACATCTCAATATTTTTTCTGGTATCAAATGATGGTGCAATTCTATATGGCTTATCAAATCTATTCATATTATTGTTATATTAATAGAAGTGATAAATTTTTATTATTAATAAACTAATTTATTTAAATTCTATATTAAAAATTTAAAAGTTGTGCTAGCTTGCCAATGCAAATTTAGCGTTTGCATGCGCATCCACATGATGAACCGGCAACTTTAGCAGCATCAGTAGCGTTTGCTGCAATAGGAACACATTTACCATGCACAGCACATGTGTTAATACTTTCTAAATAAGCTCTTTCTCTGTTAATGATAGTGTCGCCGTTTTGTTGTAAAAATTGTTTATATTCTTGTGCAGATTCAATTTGATTTACATTACGAATAAATTGTTCAAAAGTACTATTTTTAGTGTAATTGGTAATGAATCTGGCATCTTGCATAAGTGGAGGGCACTTGTAATTAAAGTAACGATTATCCATTTTATATATATTTAATTAGATATTTTTTATTGTATTAACAATTAACACTAGAGGTTTTAAACTTGGCTATTTAAAATTTATTTGTTGGAATTAAGAATATCTTTAATTAGTTCTTGTTTATTTTTTGGTTTTTGTTGACCGTTAACTTTTTTTGTTAAGCTAATATTTTTTGATTCTGCAATTTTTTTAAGTTCTGGTAATTTTTTTTTTTCAAGACCTGATTCAGATTCAGAAGAACTTGACTTTTTATTACTACTAATTGAAATACCACCTATTGAAATACCATCTGAATTTTCTACTTCTGATTCGGTATGTGTGTTTGAAATTTTTTGTGCAGAATTTTCTGATGTAACCATGTTAATTATTTCATTAACATTTGTTTCAATTTTTGGTATGGGTTTTTCCGCGTAATCAAAATTTAGTTCAAGCTTATTTGACTCGATACTTTCAAGCAATGAATTTTGTGTTTCATCATATTGTTCATTGTCATTGGAATAAATTGCTAGATGTTTTGATGAACTTGATTCGGAATTAGATTCTGAATCGGTTTGTGTTTTTTGTTTGTTTGCCATTTTTGTCAATTTAACTCCAGATTCGAATCCGGATGGTTCGGTTGCTTTAGATGGAGACATATCAACACTAATAATCTTTGGCGATGATTTACCAGAACCCGGGTCAGATTGAATAACATTTAATACAATTTCTGGTTTTGGTATTTCTTGAGCAGTTTCTGTACCAGGTGGTTTCGGTAATGCAAGTAGAGGTTTATTGGTTATTGCTTTTGGTTGTGTGAAATCAACCAGTTCAGGTGATTTACCTTTTAATTCTTTTTCTAATTTATCAACTTTACCACGTAAATATTCAACTTCTCTATAAATAAAATATACAACTAAGGACAATCCTAATAGGATTAAAAATTTGTAGTCAAAAATTTTCATATTAATATTTGTAAAGATTCTTATATTTAATTAAACTCACCATGTTTCTAAATAGGTTTAAATATTTAATTTCACATATACAAATAGATATTTTCTAAATGAATTTAATGTTTAATAAACTTATTTTTTTTATAATTATTTTAGGAATTATATGTATTGGTTTATTTAATTTAAATGTTCAAAATCAAACTTACAATTTTGAAACATTTGGAAATAATATCAACAGTGAATTAATTAAGAAAAAAATAACTTTTGGATTAAGTCAAATAGACCAGATTTTTAACAAGCACAATATATATTATACTATATCATATGGTACTCTTCTTGGTGCAGTTAGACATTGGGATATGATACCATGGGATGATGATGCAGATATAACAATTTTAAGAAACGATTTCTTTAAAGTTATGTCATTAAAAGATGAATTCAAATCAAAGGGTTTAGTTTTAGAATCTGATTGGAAATTAATAAAGGTTTACTTTGACGAAACAAAGTTTCCATTTATTGATATTTTTATTCATGATGATATTGATGGTAAAATAGTAAGATGTGCAGAACCTTTTGACACAAAATGTAACTATATCGACAAACAAAATGATTGGTGGTGGAAATGGGTAAACTATCCATCTGATTGGATTATACCGCGAAAAAGATTTAAGTTTGGATCAATAGAAGTATGGGGACCTCAAGAAGCAGAAAAAGTTTTAAAATATTGGTATGGCCCTGATTGTTTAACCACATGTCAAACACAAATACTGGATCATGTTACTGGAGAACCTGTTGAACCAAAAAACATTGGATGTGGTGAATTACCAAATCCGCAATTATAAAAATATTTAAAAAAGAATAAATTATAAAAAATTTATTTAAATAAATTGATAAAATATTTAGTTTTTTTCTATATATATGTAATGATATCTCCTACTGATATACAAGTTACTAAAACTGACTTAACCCTTTTTGCCACTGTTTTAGTTGTTGCTAATGTTGTTGAAGGTCAACTTAACAAAACTCCCTTATTTAACGAAAGATGGATGAACTTAGCTGTTGCCACTTTACTTGGTGTTGCTCTTCATGGCCTTTTAACTAATAAAGTTAGCGGCATGATCAATGCCCAATTACAAGTTGACAACGCTGGTGTTAAAGCATCTGTTTATGACTTAGTTAAGTTCGGAACTATTTTTGCTGCCCAAAGAGCCATTGTTGCTTACATTGAAGGCAGACCCATTGTTTTCGATCAAAGATGGTTTATGGAACACGGTGCCATCATTGCAGGTTACGCCGCTTTCAATATGGCCGTTGCCAACATGGTCCCCAAGATTCAAGACGAATACCAACCCTTATTCAATGATGTTATTAAAGTATCTATGGGTGCTTTAGCTTCTAATTACTTAATGGATGGTACTATTACTCAAACTCACCTTATGTTATTAGGTACTACCTTAGCAGGTTTCGCTGCTTTCCACCTTGGAACTAAGAAATTAGTTGTTCCTCAAGAAAAATTCTCATCTGTTGGCGGTATTTCTCTTTGTCCCCAATAAATTTGCAATTTGAAAAAAATCTTTAATTAATATAACAATTTAATAAGTTATTATATTATTTAAAACCTAAGTATTATAAATTAATAGATGACAGGAGGATTACTTCAAATGGTTGTGTCTGGTAAACAAGATGTTTATTTGACTATTGACCCAGAAATAACTTTTTTTAAAAGAGTATATAGAAGGCATACAAATTTTGCGACAGAACTAATTGAAATTTTACCAGAACAAAATCCTGATTTCGATAGCAAAATTTCATTTATATTAAATCGTGGTGACGCAATACACCGATGTTACTTTGAAATAACACTGCCAGAATATAGTTTTTCTGATCAATACATAACAGATCAAAGTTATATTAATAGAAAGAATTTACAAATTGTAAATTTACAAACTAAGTTAACCGATTTCCAGTTACTTTATTCAAATCTAAAAGGGTTTATTGATATTGAAATTCAATTATACAGAATTTTATCAAGTTATTTAGAAACCGACAATGTTACAATTAATAATCTTAAAGACCAGGTTATTAGATTCAATTATAAAGCAAAGTTATCAAAAGATCAGTTTTTAAATAAAATTGACGAAGTGGTTTTTAAACGAATAGATATGTCAGGATATATTACTGGAATAACAAAACTAATTGCAACATCAATAACTTATGATAAAACAAAGTTTATTTCAAAAGCGGAAATAAAAGCTCAATTAAATCAAATGTATAATTTAATGGTTTATTACTTAGATGAATACAACGATGAAATTATTGCATTATCTAATGAAATTACTGATAAAACCCAGTCAAATCAAATTAAATTTAATTTTGCCGAATATTTGGGACATAATTTTTTTGATGAAGTAACATTAGAAATTGGCGGTCAAGAAATAGATTCATATACTAAAGATATTTTACACATTAATCAGTCTCATAGTATTAGTCAAGACAACATGGATAATTATTTGGAAATGATTGGGTATGTTCCAGAAATGATTACTTATAATGATTTACCAAAAGGAGGAAGAAAAATATTAATACCTTTAATATTTTGGTTTTGTAAAAATCCAGGTGCAAGCTTACCATTAGTTGCAATGCAATATTCATCAGTAGTAATTAATGCTAAAATATCAAGTGTAAATAAAATATTGTGTTTTGAAAATTATACACAACACTTTATTGACATGGCTACAATTACAATAGATAACTCATATAAAGATAAATATATTTTAAACAATAATTTATTTTATGAATCTGCTACATTTAATTATCTTGATGACACAATTAGTTACTTTTGCCCATTAATAAATAAAGAATTACTTAAAATCAAATTTTCCGATTTATCCGATCTAGAAATAGACATTATACTCGCCAACAATGCCCAAACTTTAACATTAAACCAAATTACAAAAATTCTAAAACCCCATATGTCTGAAACAGATATTGCAACAAAAAATGGTGTTAATGGAGAACAAACACACATGGTAATTACTCAAAATTTGTGGATAAAATTTCTGGCAAATATGAGAAAGCCAATTTATTCTAGTTTTATTTATAAAATAATGGATTATTATCCATTTATTGATTATAACTTATATTGTAGTACTGTGACAGTACCGGATATTAAACTAGTATATGAAAGTGTTTTTATGGATGATGTAGAAAGAGCTAAATTTGCTGGGTCACAATTAGAGTATGTGGTTGAAAGATATGATGATGATATTTATACTGTTAAAAATAAAAATTTTTTCGATTGTGATATTGGATTTACAAATCCATGTAAAGAATTAATATGGTATATACAGCCGCAAATTTTTACATATGGTTTTTCAGAATTTAATCAAAATCTTAGTTTAAGATTTAATATTGATGATTATTATACTAATAACATAATATCAAAACAAAAAATTGTTTTAAATCAACATGATTTACTATTGGATAAGGTTGATTCAAATTATTATACTTATTTGTTATCATGGAAATTTTTAAATAATATTTTACCAGAGGGAGTCTATTATCATTCATTTTGTTTATATCCAGAAGAAACTCAACCATCCGGTACAGCAAATTTTCGTGTGATAAAGGGTAAACAATATATTGTAAATTTTAATTCAGAATGGTTAAAAGAATATACTAATCAATTAAGTACAATTTTTTCAACTCAAGAAGAAATTGATAACAAGTCGGCTTTAAATATTAAATTAATTGGAAAAATTTATGATTTATTTATTGTTTCAAATGGTAAAGCAAATTTAATGTTTAGTTAAATTGGATAATCTAAAATATGTTTAAATTATTTTTGGCAAAATAACTTAATGTCCTCGTCTTCAGTTTCTGAATCAATATGTAATGAATTAACTTTAATAAAACTAGGTGTGGTTAAATTATGCATTTGTATACATATTAAATTATAAGAATCAAATAATTTTATTGTTTGATTTAATAATTCAGTAAATTTTTCATAAATAACAATAATATATTTTAATATATTTTCATCGGATAATTCCAAAAAATCCTTAACAGTAATTAGTGGTATTTCCATTGAAATAAAAACACTAGTACCAAATATTTCTAAAATTGCCAATAGTCTTTTCATTATATTTTCCATAATTTCTTTTTTGTCATATTTATTGTCTTTGAATAATTGTGCTAATTTGTAATGAAACGGCATTCCTCCTCTTGAACAATCATATATGCTTAAAAATCTTTCTTTTGTGTTTGACAAAAAATCAAGTTGATTTGATACTCCCATTTTCCAAAAATCTTGATTTAAATAAACTGCGTTGAATTTTTTAAGAACAAACACTAATGGTATTTTTTTTCCAATGATTTTATAAAAATCACACAATGCACACCATGATAAAGAATATTGATTAATTTCATTTGCAAATAGTTTTTTAACATTGATTTCCATCATGTAATTAGAATGATATTTCATAAATATTCTCAATAATATACTTAATTCGTAATCTTCTAAATCATTTTTATGAGCAATAAGACTAAACAAAAATATTGATGGGTATTTAATTTTTTCAATTTGACCATAAATTACTGATATGTTAATTTTGTTAAACTGATTTATTTCCATAAGATCGAATATTAATAATTGAGATAAACAAATTTAACTAAAACGCAAATTTAATTTATTTTTTCTTACAATAAAGAGGATTAATAAACCCACACAAGCACTTAAAACCAGTAAATGATTGTGAACATTTTCCACAACAAATATAAACTTGATTTACAGTGTTAGTTTTGTCCAATATAATTTTATTTTTTACTGGTAAAATTGGTTTGGTTTTATTTTTTTGTTCCGTACATTCTAATCCATTAGCAAAATCTAATGCATCGGAACAACCGGTACAAATGTAACTTCCAGAATCCAGTTTAATTCCGATTGTTTGAGAACACCTGGTGTCATTGGTAGTTGGTATAAAACATTGCGTATTACATATTGTGCATTCCATTATAAAATAAAATTAATTAAACTAATAAAAACGCAAAAATTTCAGTTTTTTTAAATTCTTAAATTCCGAGAGTTTTTACAATTCGTACAGTAAGAACCCAATCGTCTTTAGTTAATCTGGTTCTAAAATCTCTTTTTAATAACTCTAATGATTCACGAGACATTCCGGTAATAAATGTTTCTTTTTCTGTAAAATCTTTTTGCCACGAATAGTGTTCTGGATTACTTAGTTTGACACATACTTCCATATTTTTAGTTGCTGTGTCAACTTTATCTTTTGCTTTTTCAATTGATACAACCTGTCCAAGGTTTAAAACTTGTTTATTGGCTTTAACACAAACAATATTTGTACCAACATTAAGTATACCATCAATAACTTTAAAACCAATTACAAATTCAGCAGAACCACCCTTCAAATAAACATGTTGTTTGAGTAGTTTAAGTTCACATGGTGCCATAACAAAACCCTCGCGTAAATACAAATCTTGACGAGATTTAAGGATGTTTGATTTAAGTGACTGAAAATCATCAACTAGTTTATAGACAACATCATTGAATAAAATAGTAATCTCCTTGGATTTGGCATATTCACATATTTGGTCATAATTGTGTGGTTTTTTATCGGAACTTGTATAATAAAGAATAGTTTTATATTCAAGTAAGTTTTCAACAAATGGTTTTTCTCTTGAGCTGATTCCTTTAATTACATTAGCTAAACCATGAGTTTTAACTAACTTTGATGAACAAATTTCAAACAAGTCAACTTCTTTTTCAGTAAGGGGTCCACAAGAACCATTAATAATTGGAATTCCCGCAGATTTAAATACTTGGTATCCTGCTTCAAATTCATCTTCAGTTGAGCATATTAGATAATAACCAAGTTCTTTTGATTCAATTGCCTGTTTTTTAATTCCAGATAAAAAACTCGCTTTAATTTCTGTTTGTTCAATTTTAGTGGCAAAAGTTGCATATTCTTCTTCAGTTGAATACACATTTAAATATGACCCAACAATAATATGCTCAAGATTTGGTGCAAACAATGTGACAGAACATGATGCTTCTTGTTCAGAATAACTTGCTCGAACAAATCGATTTTTTGTTTTGTCAAATTGTATTCCAATCATATTTCTAATAACACTTTTCACTGGACCTTCTTGTGTTGCAACAATGATATTATTAGTGTTGGCAAGCTTACCGGATGCGAGAATAACATTCGCTGTCCAACCCAAATTCTTATCAAAAGACTTATCCATTACAAAGGCTTTTAAATTATCAGTAACTGTTAATTTATTTTCCATAAAATTTTGGGTAATAAAAATTAGCAAATTAACTAAATCATTAAACCCTTCGCCCGACTTATTTGATACGGGAATCATTGAAACTGTTTTTCTTGGGGTTTTATTTTTGAAGTAAAATTCCGCGGAAATTTGACTTTTTGATAATTCATATTTAACATCTTCCATCATTAAATTCAATGTGGTCATAGTTTCTTGACTTTGATTTTTAATGGACTGGCGAAGATTTGGTGTATCAACTACTTCCCAACCGGTAACTTTGTCAAGTTTTGTTAAAAGCACAATAAATGGTATTTTTTTACTTGTTAACATTTGAATAGACTCAACCGCTTGTGGTTCAACACCTTTTTCTATATCAACAATAATTATTCCCATATCACATACATCTGCAGCTTTTTGTCTAAAGTTGCTAAATGCTTCGTGACCAGGAGTATCAATAAATAATATACCAGGAATCTTTATTTCAAATTCTTCTGGCGTATTTGATGGATTAAGTTCTTTATCTTTACCAGGCAATAGAACTTCTTTTAAATCAATGATTTTTTTACACATTGATTTAATTTTATCCATCGGTATAAAAACTGATGAAACACCCTGCGTGATACCGCCAGCTTCAACAGTTTCAAATGATTTTAATTTAGAAAGGAAACTGGTCTTGCCTGAGTCGACATGACCAAATATTCCACATATAGGCGATCTTAAAATTGATGACATTATTCAATATAAATATAGTATAATCAAATTAGTTTTTCAATTTTTTTTACCAAATTTATTTTTTAATTCTAAGGTAAATAAATGCCTAAACAAATTTCCTTACCTGGAAATATATATGCAATTTATGATTTCTTTGATAAAACTAAAAATACAGATTGGAAAGAAAATCCATTTGTAACTTATAAAAAAATAAACGGGCTTGACATTAAAATTGCAAAAAATATCTCTAATTTAAATTTATATCAGGTTGATTTTTACATAAGCAAAAAAATTAAGCCAGAGTTTCTAATGAAATATATCAGAAACATTGATTATAGAAATTACTATTCTAAAGAAACTCTATTTTATAAAAAAGTATCAACAATTGATGAAAATGAATGGATTGAATACGAATTTTATGGTGGAAGCAAAAACCGTTTTGTTGTCCTGAATTCAAACTTTATTCTTTTGTTTTATAATGAAAATCCATCATTTGGACAAGATTTATCAGACACTAAATACTATCATGCATTTAAAATATTATCCGACAATGACAAATATATATTACGTTTTGAAGTAGTTTTAAACAATATGGACATGGACCAAGATATTGATATTATTATTTACTTAAATATGATTATTAGACTTTTAAAAGCAGTTCATGATAAATTTAAACAGCCATTTGATATAGAAACAATTAAAAAACCCACAGAAGACGAAACCACAGATAGTGAGGTTTCAAACATATTAAGTTCCCAATATAATTCTGGAAATGAAAGTGAAACATCACAATCTCACAAAAGAACAAACTCAACAAATTCATCAAATTCTCAAAGTTTAAAAGAAGACAAAGACACTCAAACCCCATTAAGTTCGGTTAATAACGATGAAGACAAAGAGTTTTTTACAAACACAGTATTTACTGATAAATCATTTGGAACCAAAGGTATATCATATATTAATATTGAAAAACCCGACGAAAACCTTAAAACAATAATAGTTAAAGTGCCAAAGAAAGATAAAAAGTGAAAATACAGCATATAAACAATTAATTCTATATACTAATTAAGTATATATAATTATGGGAGTACCTGGTTTTTTCTTATGGTTAATGAAAAATTACAAAAAAGAGGGTTTTGTATTTAATAAATCAAAACTACTTTTAACAGACATTAAACAACTTAAAAAAAATAAAAAAGCTTCAGAAGAAGAAATTCTTAAAGCACAAACACAAAACACATACACAGAAGCATTATTAAATGAAGTAAATAATATTGACTATTTTTTAATAGATGCAAATTGTTTAATTCATCCAGTATGTTTTAAGGTTGTTGCTGAAAACCCTGACCTAACTGACACAGACAAACTTGAGAACAAAATGATTAATAGTGTTCTTGAATATTTAGAAAAAATAATCAATTATGTTAATCCTTCAAAAGGAGTTTATATCGCAATTGATGGAGTTGCACCAGTTGCTAAAATTAAACAACAACGGTCAAGAAGGTTTAAATCCGTTGCTGATAAAGTTATGTGGGATAATATTAAAAAGAAACATAATAAACCACTAACTTTGCATTGGAATAATAATGCAATTACTCCTGGGACTGAGTTTATGGTTAAGCTACATGATAAAATTATTAAGTGGGCAAATGGGTTAAACAAACAAGTAATCTACTCATCGTGTTTTACACCAGCAGAAGGAGAACACAAATTACTTCAATTTATTAGAAAAAATCAAAATGAAAGTCTTGATTATTCATACGTGGTTTATGGACTTGATGCTGATTTAATATTCTTGTCCCTTGCAACTGAATCAGAAAAAATATATTTGTTGCGCGAAGCTAATGAAATTAATAAAAAAGAATCCAAAGAAGTGTTAAATTATGTTAGTATTCGCATAATGAGAAAATCAATTGTTAATACTATTAAAGCTTACTTGCTCGAATCAGCAGATGGGTTATTAAACATAGATAAAATAAATTCATATGATACTTTAGATAAAACAAACCTGTATGGTTTTACAGATTTAAATGAAACACGTATTGTAAATGACTTTATTTTCATGTGTTATTTTTTAGGTAATGATTTTTTACCTCATATTCCGTCATTAGATATTCATCAAGATGGAATTGAAAGTTTAATTATTAGTTATGCGGAAACAACTAATGAATTAATTCTTGAGACCAATAAAATAGCATATTTGTTAAATGATAAAAAAGCTCTACAAGGAAAAACCCTAAGTAAAGTTAATGAAGATTTTTTAAATCGTTTCATTAGCAAATTGGCTCAATTGGAAGAGGGTGTTTTACGAGAGCATTTTGCAAAAGGGAAAAAAAGAATGACATGTGATGGTGACGCATATGAAAAAGAAGTATTTAAGATTGAAAATTTACAATTTAAAATCAATGATCCAATTCAATTAGGTTCAGATACGCCTGATGAATGGCGTGTCCGATATTACCAGCACTATTGGAATGTTGGTCCAGATGAGCTAGAAGAATTTAGTAAAAAACTTGTTACTCATTATTTAATTGGAGTAAAATGGGTAACAATGTATTATTTTGATGACTGTCCATCGTGGAATTGGTATTATCCATTTGATTATCCACCTTTTATAACAGATATTGCAAAGTATTTACCGGAAATTAAATTAAATAAAATTAAATTTGACAAAGGTAATCCACTAAAACCCTTTATGCAGTTATTGGCTGTGTTTCCGCCACAATCCAACACACTTATACCTCCAGCTCTAAGAAAACTAATGTTAAATTCACGATCATCTATGGCGTATATGTATCCACAAGAATTTGACCAAGATTTTATTAATAAAAAAAGATATTGGATGGGAATACCAAAATTACCGCCATTAGATATAGATTTAATAAAACACATGTTTTATAAATATCAAGACGAACTAAAACCAGAAGAAAAGGAAAGAAACAATATTAAAAAATTAATTATTATAAATCAAAATGTCTAAAAAAGGTTTGTCTTTAAAATTGAAAAATTCATTTAAAAATTCGTAATGTATTTAAATTAAAAATATAATATAAATTAATTAATGGAAAAAAAGAGTGAAAAATCAGAAACTAGTATTAGCACAAAAAAAGATTTTAATTTTATTTCAGACAGATTAACTACAATTCAAAGTATGAAGGCAGGAAATAACATTGACTTAATGGTTGACTTTAAAAATTCAACTGAATCATTTGAATATCCATCAAATACTGACGATATAAGAGAATTACTTCCTAAAAAATATATAGATTTCGGTAAAGCAATTACCGAGCTAGGTGGTAAGCTTCTATATATTAAAAGTGGTTCAACTGGTCATACATTTAAAGGTGTTCATCCTCCTCCAAACGACGAAAATAAAAAACCATATGCGGTTAAAATTGTTGCATATCCTAAAAAAGAAAACTATGGGGATATGTATAATATTAAAAGACCAGAAAACACTGAATTGCTAATGATTAGACTGTTATCGTATTTTGTAATAAATAAACAAACCCCACATATTGTTTTGCCGATTACAACATTTAATACAAGTATTAAACCCTTTTTAAATTTAACAAAGTCAAACATAGTAAATAATAAAAAGTTTGAACAATTCGTTGAAAAATATGAAAAGGGAGAATATTATCAAAATGTATCAATATTAGTAAGTGAATGGGCTAATGGGGGTGACTTGTTAGATTATATTAGAAAAAATTACAAAACAATGAAAACAAAACATTGGAGAACTATTTTTTTTCAATTACTATCTGTGCTCGCTATAATTCACGCTAAATATCCTGCTTTTCGTCATAATGATATGAAGGCAAATAATATATTAATTCATAACATTGATGTTGATGAAAATAATAAAAAGTATTTATATAAGATAAACCAACAACATTATATTGTGCCAAATATTGGCTTTCAAATTAAATTGTGGGACTTTGATTTTGCGTGTATTCCGGGCATTGTTGATAACTCAAAAGTAGAAGCAGAATGGACCAGTAAAATTAACATTACGCCTGAAACAAATAGGTATTATGATATACATTATTTTTTCAATACTTTAACAAGAAAAGGTTTTTTCCCTGAATTTAATACTGCTCCAGAAATACCAGATAAAGTAAAAGAGTTTGTTAAACGTGTGGTTCCAGATAAATATGAATCTGGTAAACTTGTTTCTGATCGAGGTAGAATATTAGTTAAAGACGAATACTTAACACCCGATGAAATTATTAAAAATGATAAATTTTTTAAAATTATGAGAAAAGATTAAATTAATAATCAATATAAAATTGTTTATTAATTACAAATATTTAATTGCTAACTTCTAATTACACGCAGAAAATTCAATGATGCTAGGAATAAGACTGTTTTCAGTATCTAATTGAAAAGTAACATGTTTTGTTGGTGAGGTTGGCTTTATAAAAAGGTCATCATAGTTGTCTCTAGACACAAAATGGTTTTCAAAAGATTCTATCATTTGATTTGTTAGTTCATTTGCTTTTGTAATAGCTTCTAATTCAGCTTTTTCTATTTTTCTTGGTTCACGTGGTTCTATTTGTAAATAATGTTCATTTGGTTCAAGTTTATATAATGTGTTCCAAACTTTTTCTTTATTAACACCTTCGGGATAAGTTCTATTAATTAATTTAACATCAGTTATTGATAAAAATCCAGATTCCATTGGTTTAGAATAAAACTTATCAGCACGAATAAAACATTCAAGATTTATTATTATAGAACCAATAAATTTATTTAAATAACTTACATCAGCACTGAATTCGAATGGTTCAATTTCTTTACCTCTTGGGTTTTCATAATAATAAATATTTGATAATAATCTTATATTTGCAAATTTGTAACTCTTGCAATTAAATATATTTTCAATGTGTGTATATATTTCTTTTTCCAATGATTCAGGTGCTTTAATTCTTTTACTTCTTGATGCTGTTAATTCATAATTATTTACATTTGGAGTAACCAAATCATTTAAAAATCTATACAATCTATATGTTTCATCATCTAAATTACTAGGGTCTGTTTTATTAATATAGGGAAAATCTTTTTGGCGTTGATAAGGAATATTTGGGGCGTTTAGTTGTGAACAGTCAGGTCCTTGTTTGATTCCAATAAAATTTTCAACATTTGACTTACAACTTGACAAATATCTTTTTACAGTTTCAACTATTTTGCCTTCAGTTAAATGATTAATAAGAACCAGTAAAATTATTAAAATTAAAATCTTGTTTAACATGTTCATATTACTTTATTATTTTATTTACTTAGATATTTTTTAATTAAAATCATTTAATATTAATTAAAAATTCGTAAATTTTCTTAAAGTCCAGAAGGATTGGGGTCATCATAACCAGTTCTTCCAATGGATGAAGCGGTGGGGTCATCATAACCAGTTCTTCCAATGGATGAAGCAGTGGGGTCATCATAACGAGGTTTTAAAAGACCGGAAGGATTGGGGTCATCATAACGGGGCTTTAAAAGTCCAGAAGCATCAGGGTCATCATAACCTGATCTTGCAATAGATGAAGCATCAGGGTCATCATAACGGGGCTTTAAGAGACCAGAAGGGTTTGGGTCATCATAATTTACACTAATTGATTCGACTTGTTGTTTATTAATCATATGCATAGTAATTAAAAATGCGGCAGCAATCATTAAAGATAATTGTGGATCTTTATTACCGCGGTAAATAATGTAAGCAATCATTACTAAACGAAATACTGGATTTTCAAATAATTTGGCAACAAATTTTGGTAACTTGGGACGAGCAAGTGCAGCATATACGCCCAAAAATAAGGAAAGTACAGGAAGTACATATTTGTTTTCGTGAATCCAACCTAAGTTTTTGTTTACAACAGAATTGAATTGTTCCATATGGATATATAATTTATATTAGATATTTTTTAAATTAAAAATATTTTTATAATTTAAAAACTAAATATCATTATTCATAACCATCAAGAGCTTCTGCTGTTCCGTCAATATCATCGTCTTGTTCATAATCATCAATATCAAGAGAATCAAATGCTTCTTGTGCAGAATATGATTCTTCTTTTTTATCTGGATCATCTATTTCTTGTTGAGTTAATAGTTCTTGATAATGTCCAATAACCTTGAGAGTTTCGTCAATATATGGAGTTTCGTTAAGGAGCAAAAAGTCAAATTTTCTTACGTTATAGTTTGAATAAGGTCTATAATATAAATTAAACAAATATCTTATAATTTTAATAAGCAAATGGGCTAACTCAGATTCAATAACAGGTTGTTTATTGTAATCAAGTAATCTATTGAAATTAAATATAAGATAAAAAATAAGTTTACAATCAGAATTTGATAATGAATTTAATGTTGTTACATCTAAATAATTTTTATTAAGTTCGATTGTCAAATTTTCAGGAATGTTATAATTAACTGGAAGTTTACTAATCATGTATTTAAAATGTTTGAAAATATTGTTATGTGATGTTTCATCTGTTGTGTTGAATTTTTTAAGTTTTTTGGTAAATTCACTTACTATTTCTTTTTCTTCTTTATTATACATTGATGTAATAGTTCCACTATTCTTAATGTTGTATATAATTGACTGAGACCTTAAGATAATTTGTTTTAAATTATTCATTCTGTTTCTAATAATTTTAAGAATTACTTCTTTGGTGTCTGTACCAAGGTTAGTAGGTAAATCTTTTTGGTAGTCGCGATTTAAATGGAATAAATTATATTGGGGATTTTCATAACCCATTAACATTATGCAATCTTTAATTGACATATCGACTTGAATTGCCGCATTATTTCTATTTTTTTTAATATTTTTATTATCTTCTGAATATCCAATATATTGTAAAGTTATTGCATCATAATAAACATAAACATTATTTGCTTTATCCTTGTAATAAATTACATCTATTCCAAAAGCTGAATGTTTTCTGGATACATGGATTTTGTCTTCGGACGATAATATATATAATGGTTCTTTTAATGAATTACCTAAATAGTCATGGTCAATAACATAAACAGTTTCTTTCAAATAAATAATTTTATCATTAACTTTAATTTTATTTCCAAGAATTTTGCTAAGTCTGTTTACAAATTCACCAACATAGTTTTCTAATTTTCCTTTTGTATTTTCTTCATATCTTTTAAGAAGTTTATTAATTATTCTCTTTGTATCTTCTTGTGATTTTTTTTGTTGTTCATTATATAATCTTATTTTATTAATTTGTTCTAATACTTGTTCATTTGATTTAACATCAAGATTTTTTTCTAATTGTTTTAATTCTTTTTCACTGGGTTCAAATGTTGAAACATTCTTTTTACACTTTTCACAAATACCGGATTGGTCTGGTTCATGAACTTCCCCGCTTATACAATATTTTTTGGATAATTTTCTTAAATTAATATTTTTAATTTTTTCCAAATATTCTACATTTGATTGTTCTGATGTTGTATTTGACACCATTTTAACAAGATCATTGTATGATTTTGAACATAATGAACAAACTAGATCATTAGATTTAAAGCCCCAGTTATGAAATTTACCATCTGGGCAATTAGTTAATAAATCAATTGAATTCTTATCTGGAATTTTTGGATTTTTAGCTAATTCTGTAGTATGTAAATCGCATGTTTCTTTATGTAATTCAATTACATTAAATTCTGAGTTTAACTCAACTAAACCAATTTTTTTAGTAACAAAAGTAATTTTCTTTGTTGATTCATCAAATTTAATATTTTTCATTGCATTTGCTTCAACACGTTTTAGTAATTGTGCGTCATTATACGTATGGTTTAATTTTACATTAATTCTTGTATTGATAATTTCATATAAGAAATTTTTATTTGTTTCAAAGTTCGCTTCAACCATAGTATTAATTAAATCAATTACAGTATGAATAACTGATTTTTGTAAATTAATTAAAAACATTTGTTTTTGTTTTGCATCAACATTTGTATCATTGTATAACCATAATCTATTAGAAACCATCATTCCTGAAAAATAATAAAGAATATACGAAAATAATGGAAGTTTACTCATAGATATTTTTTCTTTTTGATTTAAGCGTAAAAATAAATCAGCAAATAAATTTTGACCAATCTTACCAAATAAAAAGTAATTGTAACGCTTATCTTCTTTCAAACTTAAAATTTGGCCTGAATTAATTTCCGTTAACATAATGAAAATTAGATAAGCCATAATATTATTGTATTTAATAAGTTTGTAATAATCGGTATCAGTTGAACTAGTTAAAAAAATCTCGTCCTTTAATTCAAAGAAAAACAAATTTGTTAACTCTTTGTTAATGCCGTATTTTTGTCCAGCAGATTCAATTCTATTTTTAGGTTGGTTTCTAAGCCATTCAGTGTGTATTAAAATTAAATCAATCACGTCTTTAATAACCATTTTGCGTCTTAATTTAATAACTGGTGTATTACCCAAATATGCCATAATATCTAACGAATAAGCAAACTTTTCTATGTTTTTTTCCAGATTTCTAATTGTTCTCATATATTTTGCATATTTTGGAATTTCTTCTAACTTTTGATTAACTGCCATTGATGTTGTCAAAAAAGTATCAAGTTCTTCAACATATGTGCCTTCAAAAACAAACTTTTGGATTTGAACAACTTCATTACATGACTTACAAATATATTCACCACGTTCATTTAATTTAACATATTGCTTTACAAAATCAAAAACAGATTGATTAAATTCATCTGTTTTCTTGCTCATTCTGTTAATGTTACGCCAACGCACATAATGTTGACAAACGGGAATATTTTTTCTGGAAAGCTCGAGTGAAACATCAATTTCTTTTTCTCCAATAACGATTATATTTTTGTCATCTAATTTAATTTCAAGTTTTGGTAATTCAATTAACTTATCTCTTCTACCAGGAATCATTGAATCAACATCATCTGGAACAATTGGTTGTTCTGGAATTTTATCTATAACAACTTTTTCAATAAGTTGATTTTTAATTTCAGGATTTAAATTTAAATCAAAATGTTTTTTAGTATATGCGGATAACATATTGTCAAATCCCCAAATTGTCATTTCATCAACTTTACTAACATACTTTTCTAATTTAGATTTTACCATTCGAACATAGTTTCTATAAATTTCTTCAATCATAATTTTAATGTTACGTTGTGCATCATCTCCTGAATAATTTACATAAGATTCAAGTTTTGGCTTATCTTTAGTATTATCAAATAGCCAATAATATAGTTTTTTGTTAGGTTCTTCAAAAGTTTTTTCCATTATTTTAACAAATCCTTGATAACCATTTTCATCTGATAATTTTTTTCTAACATCAACCATGTCTCCGGATGTAAAGCAATCTAAAGGAATTTTTGAAGGATTCCAAGCAATACCAACAACGTTCATATCAATATTGTCGTGACCAATTCTAAGTTCAATTGGTACTTTATCTTTTTGTTTTAAACTAGTTTGTCTGATACCTTGGACAGTTTTAGGGGGACGGATTTTAATGCCATCTTTACTCATGTTTTTAAAATTAACGTAAGCATACTTTCTGGTATTTTCCAAATCAACCAATAAGTCAAAGTCTGTTGCATTTTCCGACATTTGAAGTTTTTGAATAATTTTAACTTCTTCATCATCATTATATAGCACTGCCTGTTTAGGGTCAAGTGGTTTAAAAAATAATTTTTCAGTTTCCAATTTTAATTTAGGATTTTTTTCCAATAATGGGGAATAAAAATTTCTTATATTATTCATTTTATTTATAATATATTTTATTTTTGTGGCATCTCTTTCTTTAATATTTGATGATTCTAATAAGCTTTCTGGATCATATTTTTCAGTGTCTTTATGATAGCGTAAAAAGTCCTCAGTAATTGGGATAATTATTTGATTTGCAAATAAATAATTAACAAAATCCTGGTTTTCTCTTACAATAAATTCCTTTGTGTCTCTTATTTCTTCTAAGTAATTATAAATTTCTTCGGCTAAACCAGACTTTAATTGTTCAATATTTAAAAATTTTTGAATAACATTAAAATCAACAAGTTTTTTTTCATTTGATACAACAATTTCAATGTATTTATATTCAGCGTTTTCTTTTTCTTGTTGATTTAACATACTGATAATTTCAGTTTTTTCTTCTTTTAAATAAATTTGCTTAAATATTAATGCTTTCATTATATTATGAAAATTATCTTTAATAAGGAAATATTCAACAATATAATCTTCACCTAAATCATTAAATAATTTAATAGTTGACTCGTATCTTAAGGGATTATTAGTTAGAACAATTTTAATTTTATCAATAGTTTTGAAGGTTAAAAGAGAAAGAAAATTTTTAATATCGTTGTAAAAAATAATAATTTTTGCATTATTTTCACTATTAAAAAAGTTTGTTATTTGAAATGTTGAATCACGCTGGTATCTACTGGCTTCAATAATATTAGTTATGTATAGGTCTCTTCCGCCTTCATAGTTATAGGCAATACCAAGATAAAGATAAAATGCACAATATCTTTTAATTATGTTTAGTACAGAATCATAATATGATTCTTTTTTAATTACTTCCACAATGTCTTTTTTGGGAATGGAATCAATAAATTTTTTTATAAACCCTAAAATTTCATTTTGAAACTTTACAAAGTTAGTATCTGTTGATAGCTTTTGAAATGCCTTTTCCTTTATTAAAAAATCATTAAATTTATTTAAGATACTATCAAATAAATCATCTACTTGATTGACATACATTGTTATATATTAATATAGATTGGATAAAAATTAATATTTAAAAAACACAAATTTTAAAAACCCATTTGTCCTAAAATTATAAGTTTATTGAAATTATAAATTTTTAATTAAAATTTTTTAAGAATTATTTTAATTTCTAAATTAATATATATACGTATGTCCAACATATTCCTTAAAAACGAATTATCCGGTATATTTGATACCGTAACTGAATCTAATGTTTCATTACCACAATGGGTTACTATTGTTGACAAGGCAAATAACACTAAAAATGCCGCTGGATCTGCAACTTCTTCTGCTTTTGCTGGTCAATTAGGCGGTGCTTATTCTGTTACTTCTGCTAATTCTACCCGCGATGTTAACAAATTAATTTCCATGTTAACTTCCGAATCATCCAGTTCTAACTTTAAAGGTCTCAGTGAAACTTCAACTGCTAGCTTAGAAGAACAACTTCGTGAAATTCTTAACCAAGATGGTGGTGCCAAGAAAAAGAAAGGTAAAAAATCCCAAAAAGGTGGTGCTGACTGTGATGTTGATGGTGTTAAGAAATTTTTTGAAACCCTTAAAAACTCTGGTGTTAATGTTGATGTTAAATTAAATGACAAAACTTTAAGTGAATTCTTTGCTCAACCTGAAGTACCTGCACAACCTGCCCAAACCGCTCAACCTATGGATGATACTACTACTGATATTCCTATGGTAGTTGATTCTACTACTTCCGAAGGTGTTGCTGGTCCTATTACTGAACCTATTAAAGAAGAAAACGCAAATCAACAAGGTGGTGCCAAAAAATCTAAGAAAGGTTCCAAGAAAGGTTCTAAAAAATCTGCTAAAAAGGGTTCTAAAAAAGCCTCCAAGAAAGGTTCTAAGAAAGCCTCCAAGAAAGGTTCTAAAAAAGATTTAGATGGTGGTGTCAATCCCGGTTTCCAAGCTTTCTTAGACCTTAAGAAATATATTGCAGAAAAACTTGGCATTTCCAATGGTCCCGGAGCCGCCAAAGTAGCCGGTGCTGTCCAAAAGGACATGAAAGACAAACACCCTGGAATGGATGCTGTTTCTCTTGCTGCTGAAGGTCGTAAACACTTTGACAAAAATATGGATCACTACAAACAAATGATTCCCAAGTAAATTACTTTAATTAATAAATAAATTTTTATAATATGAGTTAACTCTTTTTATAAAAATTGATAATACTAGTTTATCAAGCTTTAATTTATATGTCTAATGGTAAATCCTGGATTTCAAGCTTTCTTAGACCTTAAGAAATATATTGCAGAAAAACTTGGCGTTTCTAATGGTCCTGTTGCTGCCAAAGTAGCTGGTATTGTCCAAAAGGACATGAAAGACAAACACCCTGGAATGGATGCTGTTTCTCTTGCTGCTGAAGGTCGTAAACACTTTGACAAAAACATGGACCATTACAAACAAATGATTCCAAAGTAAAATCCAATTAGCAAACGCGTAAAGCCCGTTAAATTATTTTATTATAATGTCAACATAATTAATGAGCAATCCTGTTAGTCAAATCTTACCATCGGGTCAAAAATATATTATGTTTTTACCAAACAGATATTTTAAATCTACTTTTTTTAAAAACATTTACAAAAAACTTAGAAAAAACTTGGAAAATTTAGGCATTAACTTGTTTTGTTTAGAACATTTTATTGACCAATCAAAAAAATCAAATTTAGACATATCATTCGATGATAAACCAATTCCTGTATCTAATCAACTTTATGTTCATTTATTTAAAGGCTTGTATTACTCTGATTCAAATTATAATAAAAAACAGATGGAAAAAGAACGTGAACACTTATTTTTGCTAGCGGGTAAACTTGGTGTTCATGAAATAAAATATTCTACTGACATAATTGAAACAGAAATAACTAATGTTAATTTATCAGCTGATGTAGCAAAAGTTGAAGGTACAATGTCCCACAAGAAAACAGAAACAAAAAAACAAGGAATGAATGGGTCTGAACTTTATGAAAACAGAGGCGCTTCTGTGTATGTTGATGATAAACATGACATTAAAAAAGTTGAAGAAGAACTTAAAAAACTTAGTGATAAATCATCTGTTTTTTCATTTGAGTTTTATAAACAATGTCCTAAATTAGAAGCTTTTGTTTTAAAAAGATGTTCATTTCGCATGAGTAAAGTTGAATATTATATTGAGTCTGAAGATATAAGTGATTTAAGCCTTGCTGTTAAAGCATATTTTACTGAATACGGTTTAGGCATGTCTTTTGATAAAAACATTTTATCAAATGAAAAAATTAAATATGAACTAGCTTTTTATAAGGACGAAGAGCTTGAAGAAGAATGTGTAAAAACAACATATGAAAATCAACGTGGTAATTCAGATCCATTTTACTCAATTAGAAAGTGTTATGAAAACTGGAAAGATGAAAATGATAAAAAGTCTATCCTATGGGAAATATATGATTATGTTTATAGTATAAGTAAAAGTTCTTATGGTTATGTGGTTGATGATGACGATATTAATACAATTCACTTTTACAATTTTGAAGAATTATTTCGCTTTTTGTTAAAACTAAATCCTGATAAATCCGAATGGAAAAATTTTACTCATACTGAAGAAATTAAAGATTGGATTGAAGATTTTTTTTATGAAAATTTTTTTGAACAAGATTTTACTTCAAACGAAAAAATTCACACATTTTTACATAATTCTTATCCAAATATTAATTATTCAAGATTACAACAAACTATCAAATGGCTTAATATTAATTGGACCGAGTCTGATGAACAAATTACACAAACAATTAAAAATGAATTATCCAACAACTGCAAAAAAATAGATATTAACAAATCAAAATTATATTTCACGGTTACACTTGGTGATGACATATTAAAAAAAGGAAAGAAAACAAGTAATTCTTACGCAATTAAACGTACATATGCACCAGTTTCTCGCGCGCTAAAATCCGAGGTTACGTATTTAGAACAACTATGTTTAGAAAACTCAAAACTTAAATCAGAAATTGAAACAAGTAAAATAACAATAAAAGAATTTGTTGAAAAAAATGAAGAACTTGTAAAAACAAATGCAATACTATCAGATAGATATTCCGGACTATATGAATCATATGAACAAGTTCAAAGCTTAACCAGTAGTGCTAAAACATCATACAATGAAAAAGATTTTGAATTTTTAAATTTAAGACTAAAAGAAAAAGAAACACAGGTGCTTGACCAATTATCTAGCATAGAAGAATTAAAACATAATTTAATAAAGTTAACTAGTGAAAATAAATTTTTACACGAGGAACTACAAGAAATAGAAATGCAACTACGCAGAGAAAAAGCACGATGTGAAATAAGTTTACAACAAATAGAAAGTATATTAAATGAAAACAAATGTATACGTGAAGAATTAAAAGAAACTAATGAATTTTTAGAAAAAGAAATTGCATTAGGAAAATTAAAAGACACTGAAAATTTAAAATTAAAACAAATTCAATGTGAGTTTAATGAAAAAATTGTTTTATTACAAAATGACCTTGAATTAGCCAATTTAAAAACCGTTAACTTAACTCATTTAACTGAAAAATTAAACCAAACGGAAAAAACCCATAAACTAAAAATTCAAAATATTGAAGAAGAAAATTTCCATTTAATTTCCAAATGTAAACACTTACAAGAAGAAATAAATAAAACAGCTACAAATATTGAACCAGTATTAGAAGAAAAACCACATACAACTAAACCTGGTAAAAAACCTAATAAAAAAACAAATAATTATAACCTAGATTCTTAAATTTTTTCTGGATAAGTTTTTTTATAATACAAACATGGAAAACAAAAACAAACCAATATACTTATTACAATTGAAAAACAACACATATTATGTTCTTTTTCAAATTGTTTATTTAACCTTTCTGCTTGTTCTACTCTTCTCCAATATTCATAATTTGGATTTTCTGCGACTTTTCTATCCGAGTATTTATTGTTAGTTACATTATTACACGATACCATTAGATTAATATTTATATTATATATCGGATTATATTCAATTTTTTAATAAACTAGTAAAATTGAATTAAAATATTTATAAGTTTATTGTAATAATAATTTAATGGTCAAACTTAGATTTCAGTTATTTTCAGACATTCATATTGAACTTGCAAATCGTGTTCCAAAAATACCTAGCTTATCACCATATTTATTTTTAGCTGGGGATATTGGTAAAGTTAATTATAAATTTTTCGAGGAGTTTATTAGTTATTGTAATACAAATTGGAAAAAAACCTTTTATATTTGTGGAAATCACGAGTATTACAGTTCAAATAAAACCCATACAGAAATTAATCAAACATACAAAAAGTTTTTTGAAAAATATGAAAATATTGTATTTTTAGATGAAAATATTTACAACTTAGATGAATTTCCTCAAGTAAATATTTATGGTTCAACCTTATGGTCTCAAGTTACTGAAACATATGGGCTAAATGATTTTAATATGATTAAAATGAAAAATAGCAAAAACTGGACAGTACCAATAGACAAGGAATATTTTAATCAACTACATGTGAATTCATTAAAAAATTTAATTAGTTGTATTAAGTCATCTCAATTAACTGATAAAAAACTTATTGTAATTAGTCATTTTCCCCCATTAAGAAAAACAAAACTTCAAAAAAATTTAACTTCACATAATATGTATGAAGCACAACCAGACTATTTGGCTAACTATTTTGCTAATAATTTAAACGATGAAAAATTATCTGAATATGAAATAACTGAAAAGAAATTATTTGACCAAGTTAAATTATGGGTAAGTGGGCATACTCATTATTCATATGATTTTACATATGCGGGAACAAGATTTTTATCTAATCAAATTGGATATATTGGAGAACAAGATATGGCAAATCCCAAGTATGACGGGGTTTTTGAAATTGAACTTGACTAATTTATTTTTTCCACCAAAAATTTTCCACTTTTTTTATAAAAGTTAATTATTAAGTAAAAAATAATAACGTATTAATTAAAATAATATATTAATTTCTTTACCATCATCTAAAATTTCTAATACTTGAGCCTTTCTAGTTTCTGCACGATGGTGTGATTCTGTATTTGTGTCTGAAGACTGTGAAACTGACTTATCAAATTTATCAAATGCTTTTGAAGCACCAAAATCCGTTAACCAAACTTTACCATTACAAACACTACTAATTCCATGATCCATTAGTGGGGTATGACCAACATAAATTTTATCAACTTCATAAATTTCTTTTAATGGATTAAGCAAGTCTGAGCATTTGTTTTTTGCCTCAGCTAAATTTAAATATTCAGATGATTTGTTTAGGGATTGCATTCCAATATTACCAAAAACTCTGTTCCACAAAGGAGATATATCAGATGTGAAAAAAACATCATTATATTCAGCAGGTTTATCTAATTTATCCCATAAATACAAACTCATTAGTTGATTTAAACTTTTCACACTATATTTTTTTGCAATAATTGGAAGTAAACCAGCATGTACAAATAAATTAGAACCAATAATTAAAGCCATTTGACGCGTACAAGCTAAAAAGTCGCTAATAGGATTACCTGGTTTAAATGCCCAATGTCTCGCTTCCTCGCCATCTTCAATTGTTGTACCATCTGGTTTTTTGTAATTTATAAACTCTCTTCTTCCTTCGTATGATACATAGCGAAAATCACCTTGAACATTCATTAATTCGTGATTTCCCATGAGGGAGTAAACAGCACCACCAACTTTTTTTGCTTCCCCATGTAATTTCGTAAAATATTGTAAAATTTTCCAATCATTTCCTTCATCTGGACTAGTAGCTTCGGGTTTATCGCAAGATGGATTACCAGAACCAAATTTATATCTGCAACGGTCAATTTGGTCACCAACTTGTACTACAACAGTGTCTGCACCAATCCAATTTCCATCTTTATCTATTAACTTTGCAACACGTAATAATTTTTGGGTCATATCCCAATCTCCATGAATATCACCAATAACAATAATTCTTTTTACGGGAGGTAATACGCTGGGTTGGTTTTCCACATCATACTTTTTACATTGTTTTTTCCAAGTTTTTTTAAAATTATAAATATTTTGAATGTAATCTTCAATTTCCTTATGTATTTCTGTGTGTTTGTTTGACATTAAACTACAAAAGAAAAAATATTAGTATAAATGTAAAATAATAAATATTTATTATTTTCCATATATTTTTACGTGTTTTTCAATTAACAAAATAATTTAATTAATTTAAAGGTTGGCATATTCTGATCCAGAATATCCCTCGACATCAAAGGGAGAACCGCATATGGCTTTTTTAGCTTCACTAACGGGAACTTCTCCAACTGCAATTTCAGCCATAGGTCTTGATGGAGGAACAAGAGCATGTTCAGCTTCAGAAAAAGGTACGGGAATTCCAGTGGCTTCAGATTCGGCTTCATCGCGGGTAGGTTGAGCTTCTGATTCAGCTTTAACCATTGCGACAGCTTTGGCTTCTTGATTAACAGCTTCACGTTTATGAGCTTCTGCTTCAGCAACAGCGCCACGTGCAAGAGCTTCTTCGGCTGCAATGGCATGAGCTTCTGATTTAACAAGAGCTTCTGCTTTTGCTTCTTGTTTGACAGCTTCATTCATATGAGCTTCAGCTAATGCCATATTACCTTCAGCTTTAGCTTCTTCAGCGGCAATAATGTGTTGCTTAGCAGTAACAACAGCTTCAACTTTAATTTCTTGTTTAACAGCTTCTTGTTCATGAGCTTCTGCTAATGCAACTTTACCTTCAGCTTTAGCCTGTTCGGCGGCACTATAATGTGCATCAGCTTTTCTAGTGCATTCTTCAATAAATTCAGCTCTAGTGGGTGAAAGAGGAATACGAAGTTCACCTTCTTCTCCAAATGATTCCTTTACAGCAACTTGATTACTTTGTTCATTTACAACTTTAATTTCAGAAGCAACTTCTTGTCTGGCCATAACTCTTTCTTGAGCAACTTTTCTTAATTCAGATTCAGTTGTTGGTTGTGGGGCAGCAGCAGCTTGAACAGCAACTTCGGCAGCTTCACGAGAAGCTAAAGTTTGAATAGTAATTAATAATGCAACAGCTGAAATAATAGCAACTGAAGGATCTTTGGTGGCTAAGTAGGCAATCATAAACATAAATCCAAGTTTAAATAATGAGTTATCAAAAATTTTAACAATAGATTTTGGTAATTTGGGAGCAGCAGCTGCAGCATATAACACTAATAACATACCAAGCACAGAGCTTAAGATTTTATTTTGGTTAACAAAGTTTAACCCTTTATTAACATATTCTGACATTTGGTTAACAGATTCCATTATAATATAACTTGGAAAAAAATCTTAAACTTTTTATAAATTAATATTGGACCAATTAATTGAATGAACTTTATGGGCTAGTTTTAAATTCCATAAAATTGAAATTTAAAAAGTAAATTTTAAATATTTATATATAATGGAAAAAACTATTTTATGTAAAGAGGGGTATTTAATACCTAAAACTAACAAATTTAAATCACAAATAGAAATAGTTAAAAAAGAACTTACTGTTGAACCATACAATCCTTGTTCCTTTGTTAAAAATGCTGAACCTGTTCGTTTTCCAGTTTATCAGGAAAATGATGAATACTTATCAGTACCAAAATTTTATGGCTTGAAAAAATTTGGTCCACCAGATTCAAACAAAGAAATTAAAGGTGCTAAATCAAAGTTTAAGTTTGCAGGTAAATTAAGACCAAAACAAATAGAAATAGTTGATAAAATTTTACCACATTTAAAATCAAATGATGGTGGTGTTTTATGTTTACCTTGTGCAGCAGGTAAAACTGTTTTAGCTTTATACTTAGCATCACAATTTAAAGTTAAAACCTTAGTTATTGTTCATAAAACTTTTTTACTCAACCAATGGAAAGAGCGCGCAGAAGAATTTACTAATGCATCAGTTGGTATTATACAACAAAACAAAATTGATATTGAAGGAAAAGATATAGTTATTGGTATGTTACAATCTATTGCTAAAGACAAATATGACAGTGAAATTTTCAGAGACTTTGGCTTGGTAATTTTTGATGAAGCTCATCATGCTCCATCTGAGTATTTTTCAAAGGCTCTACCAATAATTGCTTCAAAAATAACTATTGGATTAAGTGCAACTCCAAAGCGTACTGATCGAATGGAAAAAATTTTATATTGGTATTTTGGTGATATAATGTACAAATCTGAAGTTGAAGAAAATTCAAGGGTTTTAGTTAATATTGTAAATTATGACATTGAACATGAAAAATTTAAAGAATTTCTTATGTATACTGGTGATGTAAATAGACCAAAAACAATTAATAAAATTACTAGTATTGGGCGAAGAAATAAGTATATCATTGATATGATTGAAGAAGTTTTACAAGAAGCAGGTCGAAAAATACTTGTGTTATCCGATAGATTAGAACACTTAAAATTGCTAAAGAAAAGACTTGACGAACGTGAAATAGCATCAACTGATTTTTATATTGGGGGAATGAAACAAAAAGCATTAGATAAAGCATCAAGTGCCCAAGTTATTTTTGCATCTTATGGTATGGCTGCAGAAGGTTTAGATATTCCGGAACTAAATACATTATTCATGGTTACTTCAAGAAAAGAAGTGGAACAGGCTGTTGGTCGCGTTGTTAGAAAAATTGACCCAAATATTCGTCCAACCATTTATGATTTTACAGATCAATTACCAAGTTTTATAAATCAAGGCCGACACCGTAAACGCTTGTATAAAAAAATGGGATTTGAAATTGTCATTACCGAAGTTAAAAATAATGAAATTATCAGACAAATTGAGGGCGAAGAAGCAGAACAAATAAATGCCATTGCAAAAGTGGAAAATGACGATTGTGAATTTCTTGATTAATTTAAAATCAACATATTATTTTATAATGGAAAACTTTATTTAATTATAAAATAATAATAGTTGGGATTTACTTAAGTTATTTGTGAATTCCAAGGTAATTTTTGATTTTACTAACATATGCACCATTACGAACACCTTGACCGCGTTCATATTCATTAATTACATTGACTGGTAGATTAATTGCTGCAGCAAGTTGTTTTTGAGTCATTTTTTTGGCACATCGAGCAGCTACAATTTGCTTACCAAATTCCATATCAATCATAACGGGTTTAACATCTGGTTCAGCATCAGGATTGTCTGGGTCATATGTTTTTTCCATTTTAATCGCATTTGGAGGTCTGTTAATATGCTGTTTAGGAACAGTGGTTGTTACCTTATTAGCATTAGGGTTTGATTTCTTAATAATTACGGGGTCCCAATTTTGATGATCCATTAAACTACAATGGGATTCAGGTTCTGAGGCTTGGATTATCAATTTTTTTAAAAAATTTTCGCGCGTGAATTTGACGGTAAATAGTCAACATAAATGCGTGTATTTGTTACCTTGTTTAATATTTAACTGTTATACAACAGCTAAATTGAATAAGGTTGTTGTTATATTGGTAAACCACAAGTAATTAAAAATGTTTACAAAACACTTTTATATATATTATTGTGTTTACTTTATTTTATTATATATGTTATAGTAAATTATATAAAACCCATTTGCTTGTATGTTATTTTAAAATAAAAGTATACCAAGCTTATATTGCAGTTGTTACGCGCGCGCGAGAAATTGTTATATAGTAAATATTTTTTTATATTAATATATTTACCATATAATTTACTATATTAAATTAAAATTTAGTTGTTCTTATGATTTGGATATATATATAACAAATAAATTAAATAAACATCAACACATTATTTTTATGTTTACTGTTTACCATAAATCCACGCGCGAAAATTTTTTAAAAATAAGATAAAGAATTATTATTTAAAACTATAATGAGTAAAAGTTATTCTTGTGAAATTTGTGACAAACATTACAAATCATATATGGGATATTGGGTACACAATAAGAAAAAACATAATAAAAATACACCTGATGAACAAGCAGTGGAAAATAATTTAAATATTAAAACAGACGATAATGATAATGATGTAAAAAAGAAAATTTATGCGTGTCGAAACTGTAATAAAGTATTATCATGTAAGCAAAGTAGATGGAAACATGAACAAACATGTAAAGTAATTAATAAAATAACACTTGAAGAAAAAGTTAATCAATTAACAGAAAAAATAAATACTTTTGTAAAAATCCCGCAAAACATTATTAATAATAACACAACTAATAATAACACAAATAATAACACAACTAATAACACAACTAATAACACAACTAATAATATTCAATATATAATAAATTCGCCATCGGATAGTAGTATTGAACATCTAACGTTTGAATTACAAAAAGATATATTAAATAAAGGATTAAATAGCTTAGTATATTTAATTGAAATGATAAATTTTAACGAATTGGTTCCTGAAAATCATTCATATTGTGTAACCGCAATAAATGATAAACATGCTTCAGTAATTGATGAGAAAACTAACACAATTATTAAAACTAACAAATTTGATTTGTTTGATAGAGTTTTAGGCGCGAATTTAATAAATTTGGAAAAAATAGCAACTAATCCTAAATTTACAAAATCTGAAAAAGCCGAATACCAAGATAAAATAGATTATCTTAAAAAAACTATTTTTCAAAATACAAAATTTATTAAACGCTACCAGTCAGACATTAACTTAATGTCGTATAATAAAAAAGATATGATACAAGAAACTTGGAAATACTTAAAGCCAGTAGATGAGAATTCAGAACAAGAACAACCAAAAGGTTTTGATGACTTGATAGCAGAATTACCAGATGATGAAAAACCAGATTGGTTAAAACAACCCAATAACAAACCTAAACCAAGTAAAAAACTAATTGACATTTCTGATTCAGATGATTCATCATTAAGTTCAGATGATGATTCTGAGTTTGATGATGAAACCCAAAAAAATTTAGAAATAATTATTGGAGGAAAAGTTTATATTTTAGAAGACAACAAAGTATATATAAAAACAAATACCAATACAAAAGGTAACTTGTATGGAACTTATACTAATGGGAAAATAAAAAAAATACAACAAAACAAAGACATTGATTTGTAACTAATATTTAGAAACTACCATAAGATTTCTTTCGTTAATAATGTTACCAATAGCATCAGCATTCCATGGTTTGCCTCTCCTTGATAATTCAATTGAATTTAAAAAATTTGCGATATCAACAAAACACATGTTTCCATATGCAATTTCCGTTACAGGATTTTCAACCCAATCGCAAATTTCATGGGATTGTCCAGTAATTTGTTCAAGCATTTTTTCTGCACTTTTAACAGAACATCCCCAATACATCATATTAATTAGAGTAATAACTTTTTGTTCATTGTAATTGGTTTTAACTGATTTAATTACTCGATTCGCAACATTGGTTTTTATATATTTGTATCCGTACTTGGGGATAGATGGTAAGTATGTATTATTTTTCTTTCTTCGTTCGATACTTGCTTTAACTCTTTTACTTAGGGTTTTTATTTCAGTTTCTCCATCATAAACAGATGATAGAATAATTTTAATGTCAGATGTGTTATTTGTAATCAAATTATCTGAAACAAAGTGGATGGTAATATTTTTTCCTTCGCAAATACTAAGCAATTGAGTAAAATCACTAATGTTTCTAGATAGTCTTGTAGGTTCATATACAATTAAGTTAATGTTTTCATTTGAATTTATAACATTAATTAATTGGGTTTGGTGTGTCATTTCTTTTGCTGAACAAACTTCATTAAAAATTTCTATAATTTTGTAGTTATTTTGTTTACAATAGGTTGTTCCTGCATTTAATTGGGTTTCAAAACTGGTTCCGTTTGTTTGGTTTTGAGTACTTACACGACAATATATAATTGCATTAGCATTGAATTTAATTTGTTTTTTTTCAAATTTAGAACAAATTTCTTCAACACTTTCAACTAGGTCTGAATTATGAACCCTTTTTCTGTTATTTGACTTTACCATTTGGAAATTACTTTAATAATATAATTTTAATATTATTAATATAATTAAATCAATTTTTTTCTATTAGGTACTTAGTTATAATCACAACAGGGTCTAAATGACCTACGATGATAAGGGGAATTTCCATGTGTTGCTAACCCTTCCAAATGAGCTTTTGTTCCATATCCCATATTGCTTGACAAATTATACTTTTCATCAAGGTCTGGATTTGCTTTACATAAATCCAATATATATTTGTCATGATGTTCTTTAGCAATAATAGATGCAGCAGCAATAGATAAATATGTTGCATCGCCTTTAATAACTGATTTTACATTTTGACCAGGAAATTTTTTTTCCCAACCAGTTCCGTCAATTAAAAATGTAACTTGAACATTGTCTAAATTTATTTTTGATTTAAGATTTAAAATAGCTCTTTCCATTGCTTTTTTAGTTGCTTCTAAAATATTTATTTGGTCAATTTCAACCGGTTCTGCCCAACCAACACCCCAGGCCTTTACATTCGCATAAATCCATTCGAGAGCTTGTGCACGTTTTTTTGCTGATAGTTTTTTTGAATCAGTTATTAAGTCAGAGTCTTTTGTCGTAGACCCCCATATAACGGCACCAGCATATACTCTCCCAATTAATGGCCCTCTACCGGCTTCGTCAACGCCAATTTCTAAGTCTGCATTAGATAAACATTTTTGCATATTTGATTTTTAATTATAAAATAAATAGAAGTTTTTGTTTAAGTGTATTTTGTTTTTTACTAGCTATCATTATTAGAGGGTTTGGCAGTTTTAGATTTAACCGTTTTTGCACATTCTTCAGGTTTATTTTTATATCCCCAGTTTGCAAAACAAATAGGACATGTTTTATGTTTTTCCGCCCATGGTTTAATACACTCGTAATGAAATGAATGAGAACAAGTACCCTCAACCACATAAGAATCAATTCCTTTGTCTTGGTAGTATAAACTATTTGTATTTAAACTGACTCGACAAATTGTACAGTCGGTATTAGTTGGTAAATTGTATCCCCAAGAACTAAGGATTTTAATATTGTTAACAACGAATTTGTTTGACATTAGAAGAGATATGATTTAATAATATTGTGTTGAAAAATCAATTTTTTTTAATTTACCAAAAGTAAAAAAAATCTGTATCAGTATGTCATTTTTTTTAATTTACCAAAAGTAAAAAAAATCTGTATCAGTATGACAATTTTTTTTAATTTGATACTTTATCATATTCAAGTTGTAATCTAGTAAAATCATATCCTTCAATACGGGATAATTCAACTACTTTGTTTTCATCAAGTTTTATAAGTATTTGAGTTGGTAAAGATGAAATCTTATAACGTTTTACAATTTTAGCATTGAGTTCGTCATCTACATCTAAGTGTCCTACTACAAGTTCTGGCATTAAACTTTTTGATTCTTTGTCAGCTAAACGTTTTTTGAGTAATTTACAGGGTCCGCACCATTCGGCACCAAAATATAACATAATTACTTTCTTTTTTTCAGTCGCACTAATAATGAATTCATCGAGATTTTCAATACCGGCTATATCAATCATTAATATATATAAATAAAGATTTGTTTATATATATTTTTAATTTTATTTTTTATAGGTCTGCATCTGAGTCTTCGGTTGTACTAGTATTAAAAGAAGATAAGTCAGAATCAGAAGTAGTTGAAGATTGAACTATGTCAGAGTCTTCAAAAAAGAATTTTTTATATGAATTAGGTTTCTTTTTATTACCGCCTGCAGACATTTCACCTTCAGCAGTTTCTTTAACTTCAGAATCAGAATCAGAATCATCTTTTTTTTCATCATTGTTAGAATCGGCAATAACATCAGCCTTAGGAATTTCAGATTCAGATTTATTTTCAGCAGATGCAGATTCTGAACTTGAACTAGAGTCTTTATTTTCTTCAGAACTAATGTCTTCGCTATCTGATTGAGATAATTCAGAATCAACAGATTCACTACCTCCAGTTAAAGAAAATTCAGTAGTAACAATATCTTCTGATTCATTTAATAAATTAACAAGATTTGAAATATCAGTTTTAGATTTTGCAGAAAAAGAACCACCCCATATTTCTGTTAAGCTAGGTGTAGCGGTTAATTGTTCAATATTATTTGTTTTGCTGTTGATACCACTTCCTCCTAATTGAACTAAATTATTTAGGTTAGTTTTAACAGTGTTTTCATTTTTAGTCATGGGTGTGGCTTGTGATTTTAAAGCCAAATATTTAGATTTATATTTTAAATATTTTTGTTGATATGACATTATATATTAAATAATTAGATTTTATTATTTAAATATTGAAATTAATATTAATTATTAATTATTTTTATAGTTTTTAATGAGTTTTTATGACGAATATGAAATTGAAGAATATGAAAAAATTACAGAACAAATAGCAGATATCATATCTGGAAAAAAATTAACAAGAGTTGAAATAACTGACATTAAAAAATCAGATTCTATTTATATTAGTTTTTTCCCATGTAGTCAAAAATATATATATTCGTTACCTCCAAAACTAGGTCAAGTTATTAAAATTGAACCATCTGAATACATAAATTATAATAATGAAATTGAATCTAATTTAGTAATTAAAATTATTAACCATCAAAATGAACAAGAAGATTTATTTCATCCAGGTGTTTCCTATATGGGTCATTCTTTGGGATATGATTTTACAATTTACTTAGTTGAATAAAAGATAAATAAAAATATTCTAACAAATAATAAATGGAAAATATTAAATTTTTAAATAATCAAAATAAAATAATATCAAAGTTACCAAATTCATTTTCCCAAATAAAAACCCCATTTAGCAAAGATTGTAAGGGAATTATTGGAAATCAGGTTAAACTAAAGCTTATTGAACCTATTTATTTAGATGTTGTTCCCGAAGATATAGTTCATACTTTTTTGTATTTGTTTAATAATTATGAAGGAAAAGGAATATTTGTACATATAACAAAGGATAAAATTAAAAGCTTTATTTGTTTTATTAACGAAACAAAAAGTAAATTAACTTCTTATGACATTTCAATAACAAAAAAACTATTTAAAATGTTAAACAAAATAATAAAAGCCAATAATTTTTCGTTAATGTTTTTTGTTAATCTTGGAAGTTATCCAGTTTTATTTAAAACAATATTTACAAAAGATAACAAAAAAATGATTCCAGTTTTATCATTTACATCAAGTTATTCACATTATGATATTTGCTTGCCATTACCAATTTATTTAAATGTTTCCGATGGTAAAGTATCTAATGGTATTTTGTTTGTATTTGAAAAAAGAAAAATAGATAAGGATTCAAATAGTTTTAAAATTTATAACAAAGTAAGAGAAATAAAAACTCATCCTTATTATAAAAATTTTAACCTTGATTATGTTATTATAGACACATATGATGAAAAGTCACTGGGTAAACAAAACCTATTATCTACAGTAATAATTATTTCAGACCCTTATGTTCCAATTTTTTACCAGTATTTTTTAAAAGCAAAATTGTCTGTAGTTTTAATAGAAAATTCTAGTCACTACAGCTATTATTCAAAACTATTAAATCCAAATATTGAGTATATTGCCTGGTCAATTGACACATGGGAAATTCAATTAGATAAATATGTGGAAAACAAAAAAATTTCATCTGGATTATCCAAATGGGTTGATAAGTATTTAACAGAACAAAATATTCAATTAAAATATTTGGGATTTTTAGAACACCTTAATCAAAATTTTTATAAATCAGAAATTATTGTTGAACCATTTACGAATTACACTGAAAGTAATTTCAATATTACAACTCAGCTTGATTATAATAAGTTTTTTGATTTACTAAGTAAAAATTATAAATTAATTAGATGTTGGTCATATAGGTTAAATCCATATTCAAATTTACTTAGTTTATTAAAATCAAATCATAATTTTATACCAGAATTTATTAAATTGAGCTTTACTACTTTTGGAACTTTCGAAAATCTTCATTGGATTTCCGGAAAAAGAGCACACATTGAATTCCTACCTCAGCTTTTAAAAAAATCTGGTTTAAAAAATACAAATCAATATTTGATATCTACAGGAGAAGACTTGGTTGGTTTATCAATAATAAATAATATATCAAGTGTTTTTTATATTGAAATTCCAGAACCATCAGCTAAATTTAATTTATGGGAAAATGATTTTTTATCTGATTTTGAATCATTTATGCAATTTATGCATGGGCAACCTGAAGGGTCCACATTTATTATAAGAATTTTTACTTTTGAACTACCAAGAACAATAAACCAGATTCAAATTTTCCAAAATTATTTTGAAAAAATAAAAATAATTAAAAACGAATGGTTTGACTCTTTTTTACCTTATAGATACCTTGTTGGTATAAAGTATTCTAAAACAAAAAACAAAAATAAAGCATCTATATTAGATTTAGAAACATATAATAACTTATTTTTTTCTGTGGAAACACAAGAACTTATTAAAGTTATAAAATACATAAAATCAGATGCTATAGTTGAATCTGATAAATTTAAATCATATAAATTAACCGATGAATGGATAAACAAATGGTTTAGTCAAATTAATAACTTTGAATAAAATTTTTATTTTTAATATATTCAAACAAAAAAATCTAAATATACATAATATGCCTACAAAATTGATTCATCCTAATGAAAGTTCTGAATTAAAACCATCAAAAATAGATCCAGATATGAAATGTGCTCCTAGTAAAAAATATTCAGATGGTTCATGTTTTACTCTTGAAAGTCTTAAAAATATAGCTACTAATTATAATAAAAAAAATGCCAATAAAATTGATTTAAACTTAGACAAGTCTCAATTAGTTGCGGAACTTGAAAAAAGGTTGGCAAATAAGTGTTCTGACCAAACATGTTGGTTACGATTAGATGTTGTTAAAGAATTAGATAATGAAGATATTGAAACAAATACTTTTAGACCAAGAGGTCCAAGTAAAAAGTATGAATGGTTAAGTACTTCTCATATTAATGAAGTTATTGAACAATACCAAACTATTCATAAAGATTTTTTATTTTTAGGTGCAGTTCCTTTGGATTTTGAAGACTTGCCAGTTTTAGGAATTAACAATTTAGATTTTGATGATTTGGAAAAACAAGGGAAAAAAAAGATTGGACTTGTAATTAATTTAGATGAACACTGGAAAGATGGTTCGCACTGGGTTGGATTGTTTTCAGACTTGGATAAAAACCAAATATATTATTTTGATTCTTTAGGAAAAAAACCATTAAAGCGCACACGTAAATTTGTTAATAAAATTGCAAAATACTTGTATCGCAAAAAATATGGAGAAAAACTACCTATTAATGATATAATCCAAAAAATTAAATCTATTAATAAAGTTGGCGGAAAATCAAGTCTTGGGTCAAATGTTCACATTAAAAATCTACTAACTGGAAATTTTGATATTAGATACAATCACATTCAACATCAATTTGAAAATTCAGAATGTGGAGTTTACTCAATAAATTTTATTATTAGATTAGTAAGTGGTGAAAGTTTTGACAATGTAATTAATAACATAACAAAAGATGAACAAATGAATTCTAACAGAAAAGTATATTTTAGAAATGTTAATTAAATAAGATGTTTATAAATATTATTTAATTACACATGGTTTTTATTTATGAGTTTAGATTTTTTCAATTAAAAAATTTAATGAATGGGGTAATCCATAAAAATCAATTGACATACCTCTTGAATCCTTGAAAACAATTTCCAAATTGTTTAAATCAAATGGATCTTGAAATTTAAATTGTGAATAAGATTGACCATTAAAATATAATATTCCAAATGGAACTTCGTCTGATAAATTATTTAAATATAAATAAATTTTATTTTCAACACGTAAATCCCAAACTCTGTCAGAAATATGTGACGATGATATAGCAGATGTAAATAAAAATCCTAAATTTTCTTTTGCCAATAAACTGGGTATAATTTCTATTTTATCTTCTGGATCAGAAGATTCAAATATAATTCTTTGTTCATTATTCATTTTAAATAATAGTTTATCATTATTTGCTTTATTTTTTTCGTTTAATACAAGTAACAGTTCTTCAATACTATATTTGCCAGTTGGTACAGCAACTAAATATTCATTATCATTAAAGTTATACTTAAAAGTATTGTTTTTATTTTGTTCAATATTAAATCGTGGTATAGGAATTGAATATGACATTAGTTTAATACCAATAACATTTTTAATTGGTTCCATCGTCCAAACATAGGATGATTTATTTTCTCTATTTGAAACTTCGAGTTGTAAATGTTGTGACTTAAATAAATAATCATAATTTGCAATTAGTTGTTTAACTTCTGTTTCTTTTTTAGCCAGTTCAATTTCTTTTAAATTCATACTAGATTGTCTTGTTTCTAATTCTTCACTTTTATGATTAAGAGCTTCAAACTCAGATGCAATTTGTTTTTTCAATTGATTAATTTTATCAATTTCATTAGGCTTTTTAAGTTCGTTTTCTAATTGTTCAATTGTGTTTTTAAGTTGAGAATTTTCCCATTCCGCCCTTTCTAGTTGTTGTTTATATTGATTAATTCTTCCAGAGTCATCACTAACGTTAATATTCATTGACCTCATTGATGATTTTAAGTCATCCATTTTATTAGCATTAGTATTTGTGTTAGCTTGTTGTTTTTGCAATTGTTGCTGTCTTTCAATTTCAGCTTGACGCATTTGTTGTTCTCTATAAAAATCAGATTGTCTTTGTTGTTCATTATAGTTATTGGAATTAGATGAGTTGTTTGACCTATTTGAATTAATTGAATTTGAACCCATATCTGATGATGGAAAATTATTTCCAGTAAAGTCAACATTTTTCCTGGGCTGTGATTGTCCACTTTGACCGCTTGAAAAATTATCACGGTCAGAAGTTAATCGTTTAAGTCTATCTTCAAAACTAGAATTATCTTCAACCATTTCAGCATCAATTAATGGTCTATCAATATTATCCAAACTAAATAAATTATCTCCCATATCATTTGACAAACCTTGAAATCCATTATTAAATTGCGCCGAACCCATGTTCTTAAAATCAGGTGTTTGACCGGGATTTTGTCTAGGATTATTATCCATTCTTCTATCATTATCCATCCTTCTTTCTTGGTCAGTTGGTAATCTTCCTTGGTTTCTCGAATCGTCGTTACTGTCAGCACGCACATTAGTTTTTTTTGGTTTTAAAAATTCTGGAGTTGGAGGTCTTGCTGTTCTCTGGTTTAATTCTGAATCTCTTGCTTGTTGAATTGAATTCATACGAGCTTTAACATCATCTATATTTCTACCAGTGTCATAAGAATTAAATGAATCTTGATCTGTTAAACTATCAACTATTGGTCTAAATGCTGCGTCTAAGCTTGATTCATAATTACCCATATCTGAACTAAATCCAGAAAATTGGTCTTGTTGTCGGGATTGTTGTCTGCGTTGGTCAACTGTATTAACATGATGATTTGCAGTTCTTGGGTCCATTTGTTTTGTGGGTTCAGGTCTGTCCATTAATTGATTTCCTTTATTTGGGTTTGATGTGAAATCCCTTTGAAATTTTAAATCAGATGGAGATTGTTGATGTGTACCAACAAGATTTTGTTTTTTAATATCAGACATTGTATGTGATACTGTAATTTTTTTAAACTGTTCAAAAATGGAAGGAAAATTTGTTTTATTAATTTTTCCAGTATCTAAGTTCTTATAAACATTTTTCATATTTTTAACCAAAATATTTATAATTTCTTGTTTACCATCTCTTGAAAGATTTTGTAAAGAAGAATCTTGTAATACAATTTTGTTCAATCCTGATATTGTGTCTTTACCAAAAAAAACTTGTTGAATTGAATTTTGATTTTGTTCAGCCATTATTGATAAAATAAGGTTTTATTTTTAAAGTTTTTTATATAAATTAATGCGTTTATATACTTAAAGGATTATTTATAATGACTTTTCCGAGTGAACTGATTCATCAGAATCATAATTTACTTCTTGTTTTTTACTCTTTTTAACTGATTTTTTAATTGTTTTTTTTGATTTTGTTTGTTTTACTGGTTTTTCTTCTTCACTTTCAGATAATTCTGGTTCAACTATTGTAACTTTTGTTTCTTTGGGTTTTATTTGAAGTTTTTTTAAAATTGGTTCATTAAACATTTTGTCCGATTCTGATGAATCAGTTTGTTCACTTGGGTCTATTTGATTATTAGAATTTGATATTGTATGTGGGGTTGCAACTGATTCATTTTCTTGTTTATTTTCTTCAGACTCTGCTAACTTAATAATCATTGTTTCACCATCAAAGTTTGCTATTTTGTCCCAAGGAGGATAGTAAATATCAGATTGCGAATACTGGTCTTGTTTAAGCACACCATAAATTGCAAGTGCCATTTTGGCTGCATTTTGTTCACCTTCTTTTTTAGATGAACCAATACCAAAACTAACACAACGCTTTTCAATCGGAACGTCTGGTTCTACGTCATGACGTTCGACACCCATAATGTATTTACGCTTATGGGGTGGTCCCTCATAATGAATGGTAACATATTGAGGAAATTTCCATTTGTTTTGATGGTGAATTCTAAGTAGCTGGTCTTTATAATTGTTGTCACAGTATAATTTTTCAGAATAGTCTATTAATGTTTCTAGTAAATTTACAATTAAAAACATACATGGTTCAAATCCATTCGATAAAAATAACGCCCCAACAAATGACTCAAAAACATCTTCATGAATTTTCTCTAAATTACGCCCACCCATTGATTCAATCTGTTTACTAATAATAAAAAACTTACTGAGTCCAATTTCTTTTGACATAATAGAAAGATTTTTTTTGTCTTCAATTTTAGTTTGTAAACGAGTCATAAATCCCTCATCTTGTCTAGGATATCTGTGAAATAGATACATTGACACAATTACTTTTAAAACACGATCTCCAAAATATTCAAGTCTCTCATAAGACTTATCATATAAGTCAAGTAAGTTGTCTGGACATCCTAATTCTTTTCGAGCAGCTTCTAAAATATGTTGTGGATAAATATCTTTTTTACAATATGATTTATGAGTAAATGCTTGTCTAAAATATTCAATTCTGTTAATTTTATCTATTTTAACATTGTACTGAGCTAAAATTTGAATAATGTCAGATTCATTTACTTGGACATTATTTAAATTGTAAGGGATATGAATAATTTCATCTTCACCATCAGGATTTTTAACAACAAAACCTTCATTTATGTAATTTGTTTTAACTTCCATTATATTTAAAAGTTATTATTTCTATAAATAAATTATCAATTTTTTTTAAATATACTCTAAAAAAACAAAAAAACACTGTTTTTATTTAAATATGCGGGGGATTATTAAGATGCGACTGAATAACGTCCCGAACCAAAGACTCCAAACTTGTAATTTCTTTTAAATTATACACTTGTTTATTTTCAATTTCGTTAATTATCTCTGCAACTTTTAATGTCGATAAATTTGGTTTAATTTTTGATTTTGAAACTGTTGGACATCCTCCAATGTTTCCCATAGAAGTATCTATAGAAACAATATCATATAAATACTTTTGGATAATTTGACTTATATTTTTATCATGAGTATCTGAGTGAATATGTAGAGAAATTTTACCACTAGACTTAAATAATCCCATGTATTCTTCTAGTTGGGTCATATCATATGACCCAATAGTATCAGACAACACAATTTCACTAACATTTGGATTGGATGAATATTTATTAATTATTGTACGCAAGTTATCAATGTGTGCGGGGTTTGTTGGACCTTCAATTGGACACCCAAAACAACACGACACATAAATTCTAAAATTACCAGAGTTCATTAAAATTTTGTCAATCTCAATTAAATTTTCTTGCATTGTCATCCGAGTATTTGCTTTAACAAATTCTGGAGAACAAGCAGTAATCAAACTAAAATTATTTATAAATTTAAAATTTTTCCATTGAAATGTTTCAATATATTTTTTATAATTTGGAACAAGTAAACACAATTTTACATTTGGATTAAAATTATAAATATCAAATGAGTCTACCATATTTTTTGTATTTGTCATTTCAATTATTTTATGGGAAACATTTGATCCAAATTCAATTTGACTTATACCTGCCCCAACAAGACGGTTTAATATATTTAGTTTCATTCCCGAAGTAAAAATTGGTTTAGGTGGGTTAACAGACTTTAAATTTTGGATTCCATCGCGTAGAGTAACATCAAATATGTTAACTAATTTTTTTGCCATTTGACTCATTATAACAAATTTCATATTATAACTATAACTTAAAATATCAATTTTTTCTAAATAACTTTAGTAACGCTGGCAAATTTTTTTATTTAATTGCTAAAATCTATTTTTCTATAAAAATTTTCCACTTTTTTAAAAAAGTTTTTAACAAGTACTCAAAAATAAGTTGGGAATTTTTTTTATTTAATTAAATTAATTTTATAGACAAATTGGGATCAAACTTTACATGTTGTTATGCAAACTCCAATTATTTAAAATATAACATTAAATAAAATCTATTGCAATTATAATGGAATTAAACGATACAAAACCAGATTTTAACAAACATTACTTAGTATTTGGTCATGGATTGCGTATAGTTAATAAAACTAATCCAGAAAAAATCGATACTAATTTTCCACTTGGTCCATCATACAGAGTAATTACATTACATAAACCAGGAGAAATTATTTATAGTAAATTAGTTAAAATTATTACAAATCAAATTGCAAAAAAATCAAATGCACTAAATGATTTATTTTTAATAAAATGTCCTATTGCTCGTTCAAATGCAAAAGTTACACTCGAAAATGCTTTTATTCGTGATTATTTTATTGACATTTTAAAATCACATCCTGACCAGTTACCAATTGCGTTAGCAGATATTTTATATGAAGATCACGAAGACCCAGAAATACTTAAAATTACTACTATCCCCGAACTTAACAAGTATTTAGATACTATTAACTATCCTGAAGTAAAATCTCAGTTAAACTTTGAAATTAGAACATACAGACCAGGAGATTTATGTCCAAAATTACTAATTGATTTTAAAATTTCACCATCACTAAGTAGTCTTAAAGGAGGTATTTATAATATAAGAGATTTTTCTAATTTTAATTATGATGGATTTCACGAAGCTTATGCATTAAGTCAAATATCAAGAGATGCAGAAGACATGGAAATACCATTAGTTAGAGACTTTAATATTGAAAATCAATATGTGTTTGACGAATCGGATACTTTAAGTGGACAATATGAGTCATTTTTTAACAGAATTAAATACACTGTTCCAACTGGATTAATTATTGTTTTAAGTTGTGGTACATACAGTGCAAAACCTAATGGGATGGTTCGTAAAGCTTCTATTGAAAGACAAAACGCCCCCTACCGAAAATATTTAATCAAATACGATTAATAATATAATTAAATTATAAAACTCAAATAATATTTAAACACAAATTTTGTTTAAATATTAATTATGGATCAAAAAAAAAAACAATTCGAAAAAACAGAGTGTGTGATGGCTGTGTGTGGTCCCGTAGATGCGGGTAAAAGTTCGTTAATTGGTGTGTTAACAACAGGACAATTAGATAATGGACGAGGGTTAGCAAGAAACAAAGTTCTTGTTCATCCCCACGAAAGAGAATCTGGAAGAACTAGTCACATTACTTATAATCCACTAGTTTATAACACAAACAAAGATACATCAGATTCTATCATTTTATCGAATCCAAAAGAAAAAGCAGAAAACTTATACAATTTTAAATTACGTAATCACAAAAATCCATATGCTAATAAAGTTGTTAGTTTTATTGATTTGGCTGGACATGAAAAATATTTAAAAACTACAATTTTTGGAGTAACTGGGTTGTTTCCAGATTATGGAATTGTTGTTATAGGTGCAAATACTGGGATAACTAAATTAACACGTGAACATTTAGGTATTTTACTTTATTTAAAAATTCCTTTTGTTATCACAATTACTAAAGTAGATTTAGCTCCTAGACATGTATATCAAAATCTTTGTAACCAATTAAAAAAGCTTTTAGGAAGAAATACTTATGGTAAAGTTTTATATTTTATTTCTGACTCTGATAAAAATGATGAAGAAACAGACCATTATTTAACTCATATGATTGGTAATTCCGATATTATTCCAATTGTTTCAGTTTCAAATACTGTCGGAACCAATATTGAAAATTTACATCGGGTTTTATATAATTTACCTCCCCGAGACAAATGGGCCAATACTAAAACCCCAGGTTCAGTTATGTATATTGATGGAGTTTTCATGGTCCCTGGTATTGGTATGGTTGTATCTGGAACCAATAAAGGAAATTCTATTAAAATTAAACAAAAAATGTTTATTGGACCTTTTAATGGACAATTTAAGGAAATAGTTGTAAGATCATTACATAATAGTTTACGACAAGAAACTGAAGAAATTGGTTCTGGTGTTCAATGTTGTATTGCATTTAAGTTAACGAACCAAAAAGATAAATTAGAAAGACATATGATTAACAAAGGTATGGTTGTTATTGATGATATTAACAAATATAAAAATAGTGTAGTGAATTCATTTTATGCACGTATTAATGTATTACATCATTCTACCACTATTAAAACCGGCTACAGTCCAGTTATTCATTGTGGTCCCATTCGTCAAACCGCAAAAATTGACTTGGAATCAGTAATGCCTGTTGTCACAAATTCAGAAAACACAAATGTGTTACGGTCTGGGGACAATAAAATTGTAAAATTTACATATAGTTTTCATCCAGAATTTATGGAAGAAAATATGATTTTCTTTTTTAGAGATGGTACAACTAAAGGTGTTGGTCAAGTATTAAAAATCACTGATAATTTAGACGGAGTAAATTTAAATGAAATTGAAAACAAACTTGGTTTTAGTTCTTAATTTAAATACAATTAAAACAAATTAAAAAAAAATGAAATTAATATTAATTAATTGAAAGTAATTTAATATTAATGTCAGTACAAACTGAAAATGCTAATAATTTCCAATACAGCCCATATCCATTGGTTGAGTATTTATGCAATAACAAAATTTATAACAAATATGCATCAGGTGATTACGATAACTTTGGAATTTTACTAAAACCATTTGAAAATATCTTACCAGGAAGATTTATAAGAATTGGTGGAATTGGTTTGAATAAATTTCAAATTGATTATGTGGATGACATTTTACCACCCGAGGTCATTGGTCTATGTGTGGATTTAGATTGTGATTTTAATTTGTTCAAAAAACTTGGATACAAAATTAAATCAAAAGAAATTAAATTAATGTTTGTTTCCATATCAACTCCATCTGATACTGAATCTACTGAAACAAACCCAGTTTCTTTTGATGATTATTTATCAAAATGGATTGAGCAAGCAAATAAAACTAGAGCAAATAAAGGAATGGGACCATTAAATAAAAATAATTTAGTAAGTTCTTGGAAAAAAATTTATAAACAAGATTAATTTATTTTTCATCAGAAACTACAGGTAGAATGTCTTCTACAATATCTTTATATGACATCATGCGCATTCTACAACATGAACGTCTTAGTTTAAGACCAAGTATTAATTTAGTTATTTCTTTATTTTTTTCTTCTTCTGTAAGTTTTGGATTTGCGCAAATATTTTTTTTACCTGCTTCGTATTCCATAGTTTTTTGGCCTAAAAAGTAACCACAAGTTGGACAAGTTAAATAGAGCATTGAAATATTATTATTATATAATCCCATATATTTTTAATTCAATTTTTTTCATTATTATAACTCTAAAGAGTTAAATTAAAATAATTATATTTCATAAAAATAGGTTTTTATATAAAAATAATATCACGCTATCAATTTTTATCTAATTGTATATAATGTCCCAACAACAAAACACCACTAACAAATCTAATAGAGAATTAGGTAATAAATTTGACTTAGGGCAATTTAATAAAACATTTGAAGATGCCGACAATCAAGCTGAACAAACAAATAAATTAAATTCAAGTCAAGATATGGGAAAATCTGACGAAATCATTGATTCTAAACTTCCACATAAGAAACCAGTAGAAGACTTAATCGTTAATATTAGAAATTTATTTTATGAAATTTTAGAAATGCTTATTGATAAAAAAAATCCCCTACCATTAATTTTTTCATCACCTGATAGACATTTTGCTTTTGCTATTTTATTAATTATAATTGGTACTTTGTTATTATTATTTTCTAATTTAATGATGTCTCCACAAAATGAAAAATAAAAAATTCAAAATTATTTTTCAAATTTAATATATAGGAATGAAAATATACATTTTAAGACATGAAGACAGAACACAAGATTGTTCTTTTTTTGCACCGTTAACAGAAACTGGTCTAACCAATGCAAAAACCCTTGCTGAAAAATTGAAAGGGGAAAATATTCAAATAATTTTTTCTTCACCATTTATTAGAACTTTACAAACTGTGTATCCTTATGCAAAAAATGCAAATATAAAAATTAATTTAGAATATGGGTTAGCAGAACTTCATCATGCTGATATTATACCAGCTAAAGCAGTTGGTATCAGTTTACCAGAATATTTAGCTGAATCTTTTAGTTATGAAAGTTCATATAAAACAATAATAAAGCCAACTGATATTAAATACCCTGAGACAGACAAAGACGTTATGATAAGAGTTAAACGAGTTTTAAAAGACATAATTGGAAAATATTATGAAACAGATTGTTCTATCGTTTTAGTTAGCCATCAAACTATTTGTAATCAGATTCTTAAAATTGTTAATAAGGAAAGTGACAAATTTAAAGGTAAACTTCCCGATAAATTAACTAATGGGTATGAAAAAGGTAAATTATCTTTAGTTTTTGATAAAGGATGGACCTACAAACCTATAAACTAATAAATTAATAAGGTTTAATTTTATATTTTTATCTTATTAATTTATAATGTCAGATACTTTTAATTTATTATTAAGTCAAGTTGCCAAAACAAAATTAAAATTTGTTAATGATGCATTTGCTGATACAATTTATCAAGTTGTTAAAGATTTTTTCCCAAATCTTAATAAAGAAGATTTAAAAGCTTTGCAAGTATTAACGACTTTTACAGTTGATATAATATCTTTTAAGTATGATTTTAAAAACACTGAACTATACATTCAACAATGGACACAAAATACTAATAGAGACATTAAAGGGGCGATTTTATTGCTGTTACCATTTATTGATGATAAAGACAATGGGTTTCTTCTTAGAAAAATTAAAGATTTAAATAACTTATTATATGCATATGGTGGGGACAATATACCGAATCATATTTTAAACTATGAACGAGAAAAAATAAAATCCACATACTTTGAATATGGAAACATGGGTATTGGTTTAATTAAACCACCGGAAATACTTGAACTTGGTAAAAAAACAAACTTGTTAAATTTATATAGTGAAAAAGAAGAAAAATTAATTTACACTGTTATACATCATAATTTTATTGGATTACTACAAACTTTAGAAATTACAAATGGTAAAACATATATTAATTGGGTAAATATCTCACCCATAAATTTAACAGAATATTTTACCAGTATAATATTCACACGTACTTTACAAAGACTTGAACAACTTAAATCAATAAGCAATGAACAATCACTAAATGAGTTTTTATCAGATAACTTGGTAAATTATGGGGGTTTATGGTTTGGAGATATCTATAATATTTTAAGAACCAGATATTACGAAGATGCAAAGGCATCGAAGTGGTTATTTTTTGCTTATGAAACATCTGATACTAATAAAATGTATCTTATACAAGGTTTAAATAAAATGATTGATATTAATAAAATAATCAATTCATCATTTAACAGTTGGCAAGATTTAAGTTTGCTTGACAAACTATATTGGGAAAATAAAATTGAAATAGTTATAGATGCGATTGCTAATGCCAAATCAATCAATGGAAATTTAAAACTAGATTTTGAAATATTAAAATATACCTTAATTTATTTGTTTTCAAATTATTCTGAAAAATCCCAAGTATATAATGAATTATTTGATAAATTTTTATTACAATCGGAACAAACAGAAGTAATTGACCAAACAGATGATTTTACAAAAAAAGACTTGGAAAAAATTAGAGAAATTAATAATGAAGACATAACCAAGTGTTTAAAATATATTAAAGAAAAACACTTGGAACATTTATGGAATTTTTTAAAGACAAGTATAGATGATTTTGAATCTACCGCATATGGGAAATTTTTAATTGTGAAAAATGAAAATGTAAAACAAGTATCAACAATGTATTACTGGGAACCATTAGGTAAAATTGATGACTCAGTTAGAAATAACATAAAAGGGAAAATCAATTTGAAAAACATATACAATGTGGCAAAGTCACTTTCACACACTAATATTGCTGATTGGAATTTACTTGATAAAAATTTTATCACATTCAATGGAATAAATAAACTAAATTTTTTTAACAGAATAAATAATGTGGAAAATAAAAATAAATGGATAAGTTTGTCGAGTAATATAAAAAGACAGTTTATCGACTACTCACATTCATATGATACAATAATGTCCAATATTTTATCGGGATTTTCACAAGGTTATATATATTTGATTTTTGAAGAACTTGTATGTACTGGTATTTTAAATAAATTTACTCCAAATCTTCAAATAACCGACAGACAATTATTACCACAAGACACTGGTGCAATGAAAGCAAAACGAAACCAATTGCTTAAAAATTTATTTGATAAAAATCCCCAATGGTTAGATTCTTATTATTATTTAACAAACCAGCAATTCAAATATTTAGGTAAAATGAGACTGGATAAAAGACAAGTAACTAATCCTGCAGATAAATATGATGAAATGACATATTTTTCAATTATTCCAAAAGACCATGAATGGCCTGTTTTTTATGCAATGGATTGGATAAGTCAAATAAGTTTTTTCCAACATTATATTTTTCATCAAGTTATGTATGTTACAGGAGCAACTGGACAAGGAAAATCAACTCAAGTTCCTAAACTATTATTGTATGCTATGAAATGTATTGATTATAAATCCAATGGTAAAGTAATTTGTACTCAACCTCGTGTGCCACCAACTGTAGGTAATGCAACACGTATTTCAGATGAATTAGGAGTACCAATTGAATTAACAACAAATGCATCAACTGTTAAAATGAAAACAAATAACAACTATGTACAATTTAAACATCAAAAAGAAGAACACGGAACCCCAAATAATAATTTTAACTCACTAAAAATAGTTACAGACGGTACATTATTAATGGAATTACAATCTAATCCAACATTAAAAAAAAATTTTAATGGAAAACTTATAAATTCAAATGTTTATGATATTGTTATTGTTGATGAAGCTCATGAACATAATACAAATATGGACATTATTATTGCTTTAACAAAACAAGCATGTTATGTAAATAATCAAGTAAGATTAATTGTTGTTTCCGCAACTATGGATGATGATGAACCTATTTATCGTAGATATTTTTACAACATAAACGATAAATTACTATTTCCAATAAAATACCCAATAACCCATCCATTTTTAAAATTAAAAAATTTTTTACCGTTACCAAAATTCATGGACAGAAGATATCATATTTCTCCTCCTGGTGCTACGACTCAATATAGAGTTGATGAATATTATTTAGAATATGAACCAATTGTTCAAAATTCAGATAACAGCATCAATGAACAAAAAACAGCTGAAAATGCACAAAAATTAGGTTATGGAAAAATTATTGAAATATGTAATAAGTCAATTAATGGAGAAATATTATTTTTTGCTAATGGTAAAGGAGAAATTTTAGAAGCAGTTAAATATTTAAATAGTGTATTACCTGCTGGTAATATTGCATTACCATATTTTGCTGAAATGAACGAAACATATAAAAATATCATTAGTAAAATTAATTTAAAAATCTCAACCATTAGAAATCGCCGAGACAAAATACATGAGGAATGGGGTCCTGATTTTGTTGAAGATTTATCTGTACCACTTGGCGTTTACAAACGGTCAATTATTATTGCTACAAACGTTGCTGAAGCATCGGTAACAATTCCTAACTTAGTTTATGTCGTAGATAATGGTTATGCAAAAGTAAATTCATTTAAACCAGAGTTAAGTATTTCAAAATTAGGCGTGGAAAAAATATCTGAATCCAGCCGTGTTCAACGCAGAGGACGTGTTGGAAGAATTGGTGACGGAACTGTTTATTATATGTATCGAAAAGATTCAAGAAAATTTATAAAACCCAAATATAAAATAACACAAGATGATGTAAATTTAACTTTTTTAAAGTTGATGGGAACTAAACAAAGTGACCAACTTTTAACACCTAACCAATTTTATTATCAAAAGCTGATTGTTTCAAACTATGCAAACCCAAATATTTATGCAACTTATCAATATAAACCAGACAAGTCTCATTATGTTGTTGTATCAGGATTGTATGATATTTTTAAGCAAAATTATTACATTAATAATAGCATTCCATTAGATTTGTATTTTTTTGAACCAGGAGATTATATAATTAATATTACTAAAAACGAAAATAACCTGATGTTTGACGAATTTTTTATGTTTGATAACGGACAAATTTTTGAAAACGTGTTAGACACAAAAGGAAAGTTTTACTTAATTCATCCATTTGAAAACTCTATTAGAAGAAATGTTCTTAATGCAATTATTGAGTTTGACAATAAACCAAGCTTAGATATTCGTCCCACTGCATTTAAATTTATTTTAAACAGTCTCCAATCGTATAGTTTAGTATTGGATGCAAGTAAAACAATATATAAAAATCCTGCTGAAATAATTAATAATCCAAATTTGGAATTTGTTAAAACTGAACTTGGTGAACAAATATGTGGTCTTGAATTTAGTATTGGTGATGCTATTACATTAGTATCTGCTTCAGCAATGGGTTGTTTAACCGAAGTTTATGAAGTTAAAATATTTATTGAAGTTATAGGGTCATTGGGTTCTTTAGTAAGTCGAGACTGTTCATGGGAAAAATTTAGAAACACATATGGAAATATTAAATCAGACCTTGTATTTGCATATAATGTCATTAATCAAATTAAAAAGAATTTTTCTAGTTTATATGTTTTTAATGTTTATACACCACATTTTGAATCAATATTAAAACAACATTACCAATCAATATTATCTACTTACAAAAAAATATGTGAAAAATATTCTGAGCCACCAGAAAATTATGATGTAAACATGTGGAATAAATTATCAAAACTCAAACACACTGGTAAGCTTAAAGAACAAATTGAAGCAATTTTAAGAACAGATAAATCAACATTTGATATTATCAATTTAGACATTGATAAAAACGCCAAACAAATAATCCAGTGGGCTGAAAGACATTACTTTAATGGTCAAGTAATAATTAATTTTTTGCGTAAACTTGGTGAATACTACCTTGCAAAACCAGTTATCCATTCTAATCCAGTACTAGAATGGGCTAATAGTTTCAGTACAAATTTCAACAAATATATGACAAACTATACACTTGATGAAAAAATTATTAGATCATTTTTATTTGGAAAACAATACCAATTTACATTTAGAAACAATCATAACATAAATCTTATACAAACTATAATGAATTACGACTTATTAATTGCAAATATCACAAGAAATAAATTTGGAGAGGAAGAAACTCTTGTAAAACTTCCAAGTAATTTTTATTTTTATTACACTTATATTGAAGATGAAAAAATGAAAATTCAAACTGGAGAACCAAGTATTAAAGTATCGTGGCTTAGTTATATTGAACCAGAATGGTTAGTACCAACCTATCCAATATTCTTTAGTCCGGTATTTAATGATGTTATTATGAGAGTAACGAGTAAAGATGAAACTTTTATTGAGTACTTAAATTCTGATACATTTAAAAAACTTTCAAAAAAAGTAATTAATGGATGGAATCAAAACCAAAATATATGGGACAGTGACAAAACACCAATATTAAGAGATTTTTACCGCACTGTTACAAAAGTACTTAGTTATTATGATAAGTAAAAATTAAAAACCCAATAATAATTATTTTATAATATACACCTGTATTATAAAAAAATTGAAATATTTGAATACTATAATACCAAATAAAATAAAATTAATGTCAAATCAGCATAATCTACGTACTAAATTCATACCGTTTCGTCCTGATGCAATTGCACAAACGAACAACCAAGTTCCACAAATATCACAACCAGTATCTTCTGGTCAGGTTATAGGACATGTTTTTCAAAATGTTTGCATTGGTGGGGGAATAATGACACAAAAAATTCCAATAACTGCCAATGTCAATTTACATGTAACTCCGGCAGTTAATGTTATTGGAACTTATCATCTAACACAAGCAGCTTCATTAGCTACAACAAATTCAACAAATGGTTTTATACCAGCTGTAAATTTGATTGGATGTCCATCAGCTCCATCAAAAGTTGCCCAAGCTCCAGTGCAATCTCAGTGGTCAAGTGGAGGAACCATAATTATTGAAGATGCATATAATCGCAGAAATGGAAAAACTTGTCAAGCTATTTTTCTTGGATTAAATTCAAATACTGGATTGTATGAACTTTTCTATGGAAAAAAAAATAATTCAGATACTAATGAAACTGAAACTGCCCTTAGAGAAACTCGCGAAGAATCAAGTAATATGTTTGTTTTTAGTTCAAGTGTATATAATGATAGATATCGTGTAAGTTCGCCAAATACTAAACACCATGCGTATGTGGTGCGTGTTAATGGTCCTAAAGGAGGTATTAGCAGTGCGGTTTTTGCTCACAACCAATCAAAATTAGTTGCAAATAGAGCGCCATATGAATGGACTGAATTATCAGGAATTACTAGAATTGATATTTCTGATGCAATTAGTTTTGGACTATTATCATATAGCAGAGGAAACTTTACTATGCAGGATGTTTATGGAAACTACATTACCATATTTTCCCGTGATGCTGAGTTTATTTCGAATGCTTTAAAATCAAGCATGCATCTTAGAGGCCATGTTAACCAGTTGAGTTTTATTAGTTCTTGGGACGATAGAAGATATGGTGGTAATAAGATGTTTCTTAATGGTACTTCGTGTTTTAAAACATAAAATAAAAATAGTTTGATGAATATTCATTATGTATTTTTATTTTAAAATTACTTTATAAAATCTTTTGAAATTGGAACGAACAATTTTAAAATATTTCGCCCAGAAAAAATCTAAATTATTTTGTAATTATAATGGAACTATCTGGTTCAAGAAAATATAACACTGTTATACGTAAAAAACTTGTAGGCAAATTCGAAAGAATTAAAGACAAATCTGATCTTATTACAATTTACAATATTATTACACAAGATATTGGCAATAATTTCTCTACTAATAGAAATGGTATTTTTGTTAACATGAATATTCTATCAGATGAATGTGTTGAAAAATTATTAGAATTTGTAACTGACAAACTAAATTCAAATTTATCTGCTACTGAAACAGATAAAGTAAATTACAAATCATACAAATTTGACGAAGTTGAAATAATGTCAGAAATGGGTCATAAATTAAGTAATCAAGAAAAAAATATTGTAAAAAGAATGAGAAATAAAGCAATCGCATAGAATTTGATAAAAAAATTTTAACTTTTTGCTTTTAAATCCATCCAAAAATCATTTGATTTGGTTGTTTCAAGGTTGTTTTGTATTCTTGAAAAAATTTTTCTTTGCATTTCAGGATTAATAATTCTTTTAAACAGGCTTAGTAGTCTTAAATTTATTTTAAACCGACCTTGTTCAGTAAATAACAAAGATTCTTCATGTGATACAATTAAATTATGATTAATTGAAATTGTAGTCACATCATTTGTTACATTCAAGTTCTTTCCTTTTTTACAAATTGTTTTACTTACTGTAAAAATAGCCTCAGAATCACCCTCTAGTAAAAAATAGGTTGACAATGGAATATTAACTTTAAGTGTTGGATGATAAATTGATTTTCCAAGTTCAACATCATTTGAAATATTATATGCTCCTATTTTTGTAGCATTGGTACAATCAAGTCCATAGATTGTTAAGTTGTCCCGTTTTTCTAAACACTTGATGTAAACATAAATTGGAATAATGTATATGGTATTATTTTCTAAATTATGTTTTGTTAGCACACCAATTAAAATATCTTCGTTACCTTCTCTAATGAAAACTGGTGACCCAGAATTTCCGGCGAGTGTAGTCTTTGAAAAATTTAGTCTACCTATTAGATATGGTATGTCTGGGCTATAGTTTAGATTATCAAATGGTTCAAAAGCAGTTCCAATAATTTTTAGTGAAGTTCTTTCTCCATCAATAACACTGAATATTTCATTGTTTATGTTATCAATATCAGTAAATGATTTTATACTATTTTGAATTTTTTTGAATGTGAGAAATTGAGTTGTATCAATATTATGTGAATCCATAATCAGAGCTTCGGACCAACAAGAGTTAATTAAAATATTACATCTAGACTCAGTTTGCACTTCGTAAACAGCTTCAATAGGTAAATAATGATGAACTGAAAGTAAATATATTGAACTATTTTGCTGAAGTAGAAATCCAGTTAGTGTTTCCTTGTGTGTGGATGACATGAATGGTAAACATTTAATAGAAAGAGTAATGGTCTTGTATGACATTACAATTTATTTCATTTATAATCACGTAGTAAAAACTTCAATTTTTTTATAATATACAATAGTATTATAAAATAATTATATTGAAAACAATTTTTTTATAATATACAATAGTATTATAAAATAATTATATTGAAAACGGCAAGCAAAAAAATGTTAATTTATTAATCATTTCTAAATATTGTCTTTTACTTCTTTAACTATAAAGTTAATCGTTTTAGTATCGGTATTTGAGTAGTCAACTTCGCTATTAATAATTAAATCAGCATATTTTTTTGTTGGTTCAATATATTGAATGTATGCGGGATAGATATTACTTTTGTATACATCCATAAAATTAATAAATGCTTTATTTTTCTTTTCATTTGATGCTGTTGTATCAATTGCTCTACCTTCTACAAAATCTCTAAAAATTCTTCTAGCTAAACAAGCTTCACTGTTTGATTCAATAAATACTTTAAGGCTTAATTGTGAAACTAAATCTTCATCATAAAGAACAAATAGCCCTTCAACAATTAGCACTTGGACATCAGAGCTTTTAATGGTTTTGCTTGGTTTTTCCATTCTATGACATTCTTTAAAACTATAGTCAGGAATATCAATATCAATATTATTATGAAATTGTTCCAAGTGGTCTTTTAATAATTTTAAGTCTAAAGCAGCAGGAACATCCCAGTTATAATTTGGTTCATTATTTTCCGCAGGGGTTATCCAAGTACCGTTTGAGTTTTTCTTTTCCGAATAGTTCTTATAATAATTGTCACACGATAATAATTCAACACTAATTCCATTGGCAACAAGTTTTTCTTTTAAAAATTTTGCAAAATATGTTTTACCACATCCGGATGCTCCAGCTACACCAATAATATATTTATTGAATTTAGATTTACTTGCTCCTCCCTTAAAAATTTTTTTAACAGAATTAAATACTTCTTCAGGTGCTTTACTTGCATCAATTTCTCTTACTAATTTATTCTTTTTGTAATGGTTAATAACTGGTAAAGACTGTTCATTAAAAACTTTAATTCTCTTAACAACTGTTTCTTTATTGTCATCAGCACGACCACTTGTTTCCCCTCTTTTAAGAACACGGTCAACCATAATTTTTTCTGAAACTTTTAAATAAATAACAAATTTTAATTTAATGGCATCCCCAATAATTTTGTTCCATGTATCCAAATTTTCTTGATTACGTGGAAAACCATCAATCAGAATTTTATAAATTCCTTTGTCATTAAGCTCAAAAATTTTATTTTTAATTAGCCCGATAGTAATTTCTGATGGAACAATTTTACCTTCAGCTTGATATTCTTTAATAAGATTACCATATTCAGAGTTTGGATTTGATTTTTCTTCTCTTAGTAAATCACCAGCACTAATAAGAATATATCCATATTCCTTTGTTATTTTTTCACCTAATGTTCCTTTCCCACTACCAGGGCCTCCTAATAAAAATATAACTTCAGAGTCTGTTTTATTAGAACCCCCCGAGTTTTTTCTTGATTTACTTTTGGATTTAAACTTGGCTCCAGCTATTTGTTCAATAATATCTATACTGGCAGTATTCAAGTCCATTAGATTTTTAAGTCCTAAATACTTATTTTTATATTTTAAATATTTATCTTGATAAGACATATTTATATATTATAAGAGGGAAAATTTTATTTTGAGTTGTTGTTTTAATTTTCTACTACTATATATATCAGCTATGTCTTATCAAGATAAATATTTAAAATATAAAAATAAGTATTTGGCACTTAAAAATGAAATTGATGCTATTGAACAAATTGGAAAAATAAATGAACAAAAAGCAGGTGCAATCACACAACCTAAAATGTTTAACATGATTTTTATTGGACCACCTGGTGGCGGAAAAGGTACTGAAATTCAATTATTACAACAAATGGGATATTATAAGGTCAGTACAGGTGATTTATTAAGAGAAGAAGTTAGTAAAGGTACTGAATTAGGCAAAGAAATTAAAAAAGATATGGATGCAGGAAATCTTATTAAAGACTCTATTGTTACTGAATTATTAAATGGAAAAATAAAAGAAAGAAATAATGGGCTAATTTTTGATGGATATCCAAGAAATACTGCACAAGCAAAACAATTAGATGCACTTTTAAAAAAAAATAAAATTAAATTAGATGTTGTATTTCATTTACAAACATCAGACAAAGTAATCATTAGTAGAATTGCTGGTCGTTATATTTGTGCAAAATGTGGCGCAACCTACAATAAGAATGGTGTTCAACCAAAAGTTGCTGGAGTATGTGACGTTTGCGGAGGAAAAGAATTTAAAGTAAGAGATGACGATAAAATTGATGTTGTTAAAAAGAGATTATCAGATTATCACAAAGAAGAAAAAAAATTATTAAAGTATTACACAAAAAAAAATTTAGTTCATGTGGTTAGTGGTGAATTGGGAGACCAACAAATTACACATCAAGAAGTTTTAGATGTATTCAATAAATTATAAAAACATTATTAGATTATTACTTGTTTTTATTATTTATTTACAAGATGCTTTTAGTGCCAAGTATTTGGCTTTGTATTTAAGGTACTTACTTTTATAAATATCTTCAGAATTAGAATTTTCATTAAAATTTAATTTAAGATACTTTTCACTAAACATATTATCCGTTTGTTTTTTAAATGCATTTATTTGTGCTTTGTATAAAGCGGACAATATTGGTTTTGCATCACGAAAATATATTTTTGTGTCTCCTGTAAAAAGTAATATTGAAGATAAACATATATCATGAAATGTTGCCATTATATCGGATACGCTTTGTTTTTCTTTCTCATTTAATTTTGAATTTGTTATTAAATTTGTAAGAAAATCTATAATTCGATGATAGTTTTCAACATAATTTTTTAATAATTCAGAAAATTCATTATGATTAATACTTACAGATTTTATTTTTTTTAGAGCATCTGCAAAATTATCAAATTGATTATCCAAGTTTTCTAACTTAGTTGCATGTTGGTAAAATAATGCATTATTATATCCAAACTTTTTAATATCGTTTATGTTTGTAATTTCTGTTCTACCTGGTTTTTCCTGATAATAAAATCCATTTATTTTTTTTATCGGTAATTTTTTATTGTTGCTGTCTTTAATTGTTGGTCTAGTTTTTAAATACACATCCATTAAATATATTGCTAATGATTTAGCTCCTTCTGTATCATTAATGATTGTATTATTTGTAGTATATCGCATAATGCATGTATACATATGTGCTATATCAACTAATAGTTTTCCTAAAGTAATTTCATCATCATCGCTAACTTTATATACATCATAATCAAGAACATAAAATTGACCTCGACCATTATGCTCAATATTATTGCATCCTTGAATATCATCATGAAAATATCCTGCTAAATTGAATTGTTTAAATGATTCAAATATTCTTTGCAATTGAGTACTAATATTTTTATTAAAAGGTAAAATTTCACGTTGTAAAGGTCCAACATTTTCATATAAACAAGAACAAAATATTCTTCTTTCATACCCTCCATATTTCCAGTTTAAATTTGGAAATATAACAAACCCTTTAATTTTCACAAAATGGTTTAGCCCGTTTACTACTGTGGCCATTTGCATATAGTGGTTTTGGTTTTTTTGCACTTGTTCATATTCAGTGGCCGATACATTAGATGGGTTAAATGGTTTTTTACTTTCTGAAAACTCAATAAATTTTGACGCAGTTTCAATTGGTCCCATATAGTTTTCATATTTTATAATATAACTTAAACCTTGGTATGTATATTCATAAACTTCGCCTCTTTTACCAGCCCCAATTAGTTTTGAATCATCAATTGTGTATTTATAATCAATAATAACTTCAAAGTTACTCATATTATATATGTTTATATAATTTTTTTTAAAGATAGTTTTTCACATTAAAATCATGATTAAATATTTAATAATTATCTAATCTTTATTAATTATGAGTAAAAAAATTAAATTTACAAAAGATTTTTCATATCCAGAACCAGAAGACCCTGAATTATTAGCTAAAATATTTAAAAAAAGAGAATTTTACTACTACAGGGTTCCTCAACGTGATATTATGGAAACTTATGATGATGTTAAAAAATATCGTGCCGCTAATTGTAAACAAGGAGAAATAGAACCAAGGGAACAACAAGCAATTTTACCAAATTACATCAGTCCAAGCACTCCGTATAAAGGTGTTATTTTAATGCATGGGGTTGGGTCTGGTAAAACAATGACCGCGATTAGAGTAGCTGAACAATTCAAAGACCAAGTTAAAAAATACAATACAAAAATTTATGTGTTAGTTCCAGGTCCAAATACAAGAGAAAATTTTAAAAAAGAACTAATTACGACAACTGGTGAAACATATCTTAAAAATAAAGAAGCACTTAATCAAATGACTAAACAAGAAATAGATAGAGAGAAAAAAGCCGCAATTTATGGTGCACTTCAATATTATAAAATTCTTTCATATAAAACTTTTTATAAAAAAGTTCTTGGAGAAAAAATTGTGGAAAAAAAAATTGTTGGAGATAGCAAAATTAAATCCTCATACAGAAAAAATGCTGAAGGTGAATATGAACGTGAATTAGTTGTTGACCGTATCACAAATATGAATAATTCAATTTTAATTGTTGATGAAGCACATAATATATCAGGTAATGAATACGGAGAAGCTCTTAAAAAAATAATTAAAAACTCTGAAAATTTACGTGTGGTTCTTTTAACGGCAACACCCATGATTAACTTAGCAGATGAAATAGTTGATTTATTAAATTTTATTAGACCAGAAAACGATCAAGTACAAAGGGATAAAATATTTACTGGAGAAAAAAATTATGCTATGAAAATTAAACCAGGCGGTTTAGATTATTTAAAAGAAAAAGCAAGGGGTTATGTTAGTTTTTACCGTGGTTCAATTCCATTTACTTTTGCTAAAAGAGTTGAAAAAGGTGTTATACCTAATGGAATGTTATTTACACCAGTAATGAAGTGTTTTATGGAACCATTTCAATATAATACATATATAGAAACAACAAAAAATTTTGATGATACCTTAGACAGAGCATCAAGTGCAGCATCTAACTTTGTTTTTCCTGGTTTATCAAAAGATAAAGGTGAACTTGTCGGTTATTATTCAACTGAAGGCATGAATACAGTGATATCACAAATTAACACAGATGGTGCTAAATTAAGGTCTTTAATAAATAAAAAAATATTTAATGGTAAATTAAGTAAAGCAGAAGAAGAGAACTTTATTTTTGAAAATGAAAAGAAAAATATTACTGGACTCATTCTTAAACTACAATACTTAAAACCATTTTCTATAAAATTTTATAACATTATAACCAGATTAAATAAATTAGTGGTTGGTCAAAAAGGACCTGCAACAGCATTTATTTATTCAAACTTGGTTAAGGCTGGTGGTATGGAATTATTTGCAGAAGCATTATTACAAAATGGTTATTTAGAATATCAAGAGGATTCAAGAAACTATGATATTAAGGATGAAACACTTGATTACAAAACTGGATTAACATACTTGGAATTTAAAAAGAAAAAATTAAATTTATCTGATTTTAGACCAGCAGCATTTATACTCGTAACTGGTGGTGCTGATGAATCTGGTGAAGATGTTCCAGAAATAAAACAAAAAATTATTCAAGATGTATTTAATAATCCAGATAATTCTGATGGTAAAATGATTAAATTTGTTTTAGGTTCTAGAGTTATGAATGAAGGTGTAACCTTAAAAAATGTTAAAGAAGTGCATATTATTGATGTATTTTTTAATATACCAAAAGCTGAACAAGTTATTGGTAGAGCTATTCGTATGTGTGTACATCAAGATGTCATTAATGATGAATATAAATATCCACAAGTTAATGTGTATAGATATGTTGTGGCTCTTAGTGATAAAAAACCATCAGAACTATCAACTGACGAAATTCTTTATCAAAAAGCTGAATTGAAATACTTAACTGTTAAAGACGTTGAACATTCTCTTAAGGAAGTTTCGGTTGATTGTCCATTATTATTGCATGCAAATATGTTTCCGGAAGAACTTGAAGAATATAAAAACTGTGTTCCTCCAACACTTGAAAATGTTAAAGCCGGTAAACAAATATGTCCTGCATTATGTGACTTTAGAAAGTGTGACCTAAAATGTGATTCAAATAAACTAAATGATAAATACTGGGATACCAAGAAAAACTCTTATAAAAAATTAGATAAGGATGATATTAATTATAATACATTTAATGACGAATTAGCCAAATATGAAATCGCCCTAATTAAAAATAGAATTAAGGACTTGTATAGATTTAAACACGTTTATATGTATGATGAAATATTAAGTGAAATTAAAAAATCTTTTATCCAACATCAAGCCGAATTATTTGAAGAATATTTTTTGGACCAAGCACTTGAAGATATGATGCCTAAAACAGAAAATGATTTTAATAATTATTCTGACACTATTTATGATAAATACAATAGAGGAGGATACTTAATTCAACGTGGAAAATATTTTATTTTCCAACCATTTAATGAAAATGAAGATGCACCAATGTACTATAGACAACATATAGAAATTGAACAAAATAATCAAGTATCATTAAATAACTATGTGAAACAAAAATTCAAGTCAATTTATAAAAAAGATACTGTTGAAGAAAAAGCTGATTTAGCAAAACAAGAAGAGGGTTATAATTTTGATGATACATTAGATTATTATGAAGAACGCGAGGAAAACTTTATTGTTGGTATTATTGATAAAAACCTTAATAAACTTGCTTCAAATGATCCTGATTTATTTAAAATTAGACCACCAAGAGCTAAAGTTTTAGATAAAAAACGTGGCACAGGTATTCCTACATTTAAAGGAGCTGTATGTTCAACATCAAAAGATAAAGAATACCTAATGAAACTTGTTCGTATGATGCCTAACATTACAAAGAATGAAATTGCACGTATTGATAAATTAACACGCGAACAAATTTGTTTGGAAGTTAGAGACAAATTATTATATCTGGAAAAATATTCAACAACAAAAGATGGAAATAAAATTACTTATATGATGATTCCTGTTGATCATCCTGTTTATTCATTTCCTTATAACTTAGAAGACAGAATTAAACATTATATTAAATCTGTCAATAAATTAGTTGGAAGAAGTATTGACATATTAACAAAAAAACAAAAAGACAAAGATGCAAATCCAATATATGAACTATCATTTAAAAATGATAAATACATTAAAGATTTTTCAAAAGAACTTGAATCCCTTGGATTTAAATTAAAGGGTGATTCATGGGAAATAAAATTAGAATAAATTTTAAAAAATTATAATCTTAAATAATTTAATATTTAAGATGATAAATGAAATAATGGCTGATACAGTTAAATATTTGCATTTGCTACTTATTTTATATGTGCTTACTGGATATTCATATACACCAATACATTTAATGAAGTATTATTTATTATTTATAATTATAATTTTCCTAGATTGGAACGACTGGGACGAACAATGTACATTAACGGGACTAGAATATTATTTACGCCAAGGCGTATGGATTGCTAAACCTGCTGAAGAAGCTGGAGCACCAGAGTTTTTTAGACCTTGGATAAATAAAATATTTAATACTAACTTAAATAGAAATGAAGCATCGAGACTAAATAATTTTTTATTTATGGCAAGTTTTTTAATTGGATTTTTAAGAATGGTCTGGTTTGGATAAGATTTAATTTTGCATTAATCTTAATAAGTTTGTTAATTGAGGAGGCATTTCTCTTGTAACAATAACTGGAGCTCTAATAAATTCAGATCCAGAAGAGGTATCAACGAGATTTAATCCCATTTCGCTCATGGTTAAGCCAAGTTCAGGAGCAATTTTAAGGGCAAGATATATTGTTAACATAACAATTAAACTACTTGTAATGATAACTTGACGGTTTACTTCAAAAACTTTTTTTACTTCTTGTAAAAATGGTTGTTCTGATTTTTTAACTAAACAAGGAACAGTAACTGATAATGCCATATTTAATAGCCCACCAACTAAAGCAACAAAAATGTGAGAATCCATTTGGGTTATATATTATAATATAGAAATAATAAACTTAAATTATAGATTTTTTTATAATAATTATTATATTTCCAATTTAACAGGTGCATGGTCACTTCCTAAAACCTCAACTAAAATTTCACTTGCCTTAATCTTTTTTTTTAACTTTGGATCTACTAAAAAGTAATCAATTCTCCATCCAATGTTTTTTTCACGAGAATTTCTCATATATGACCAATAACTATATTGAATTTTATCTGGATTAATTTGTCTAAAGGAATCTATTAATTCTGTATTTGTTAATAGTTTTTCAAAACTTGCTCTTTCTTCGTCTGTATAACCTGCAGTACGTAAATTTGTTTTTGGATTTTTTAAATCTATTGGGCTTCTTGCAACATTTAAATCCCCACAAACAATAACTCCTTTAGACTTTTTTAAACTAATTATATATTCTTCAAATGCCCTATCCCAAACATTGGTCCTCCAGTCTAGTCTTGCTAATTCTTGGCCTGAATTTGGTGTATAAACATGAACTAAATAATACTTTGAATATTCTACTGTTATTACTCTTCCTTCATCATCAATATTTTCAAATACTTGTGGTAATTTTTTGCCTGATTTATTATGTGGTAATCCATACTTTACGCTAACTGGTTCTTTTTTGGAAAATATTGCAGTTCCACTATATCCTCCTTTTGTTTTACATGGACTCCAATATCTGTATTTGAATTGGGATAGACGCTTCGCAATATCAGCTTCAACCTCATCATAAGGACATGATATTTTTGTCTCTCCCATGCAAAACACATCTGGGTTTTCTTCTTTTATTAAATTATCAAGATAAGTTGTTTTAAGTAATGATCTTATCCCATTTACATTCCACGCTATTATTTTCATTATTATTAATTATATAATTATGTTTTTAACTCAAAGTAAACATATTTTTATTGAGTTTATAATTTGTGGAAACTTAAATATAGTATAGTTTTTTGTTTTGGTGGTTTACATTTGAAAATTAAATTATATTCTAGTATAATGAGTAATCCTAATGGTACCGATCCAAATAATTTAAATAATAAAAGACCACGTGATGATTATTTTGTAAATAACACGAATCAACCCAATAAAAAACCTAATACCCACATACTTTTTTATGATGACTATGATGATGATGAAGAAGATAATGAACACATTAAGAACTTTATTTATGTTAATGAAACAATTTATAAAACCGATATTGAAGATGAAGAAAAAGAATTTGTTCAAATTGATAGGGAAATAACATGTTTAATGGATTTAATAGAACTGGGTAAATTATATGAAAATAACAAAAGATATAATATTGATTTGGCAATACTTAATAAACTTGTTGAACCATTAACCGAATTAAATAATATGATTGGTATGGAGTCAGTTAAACAAGATATGGTTGACCATATATTATTTAGAATTCAAAATTTAGATCCTGCTAATACAGATATGATGCATACAGTAATTCAAGGGCCACCAGGAGTTGGAAAAACCGAGGTTGCCAAAATAATTGGAAAAATTTATTTAGCAATGGGAATTCTTAAAAATAACAAATTTATAAAAGCAACACGTAGTCAACTAATAGCCGGATATTTAGGGCAAACAGCAAAAGCAACACAAAAAATTATTGATAGTGCAATTGGAGGCATTTTATTTATTGATGAAGTTTACTCTCTTGGTAATGCTGAAAAACGTGATTCATTTTCAAAAGAATGTATTGACACTATTAATGAAAACTTAACTGAGAAAAAAACAGATTTTATTTGTATAGTAGCTGGTTACAAAGAAGAAATTGATTCTTGTTTTTTTGCATTTAATCCTGGGTTAGAAAGAAGATTTCCAGTTAGATTCACAATTAATCCATATAAACCAAATGATTTATTTTTAATTTTTAAAAAAAAAGTATATGATTTTGGTTGGGAACTTGACTCTACTATTAAACCAGATTTTTTTTATAAACACTACAAACAATTTAAGTATTTTGGTGGCGATATGGAAAACTTATTTTCAAGATGCAAACGTGCTCACTCAAGAAGAGTATTTGCATCTAAAAATGCCGAAAAAAAAGTTCTTACATTATCAGACTTATCAAAAGGTTATGAATCTTTCAGGGCTCATCGAAAACCATTTAACCGTTAAAAACAAAGATAGTTGTTTATATTATTAATTAAAAATATAACCATTTAAAGATACTTTAATAATTATCTTTAATAAATGTATTTCTTTCTTGTTGAATACGAAGGAAAAATAATAGGAAGCTATAAAAAAATGTATGATGCTGAATCATTTATTTTATCATGTTTACATAATAATTTTATGAAAGAATCAGCTTTAGTTCACATATATAGAGCGAATTCATGTTTTAGACTAAAAACCAAAAAAGTTAGTTTAAAACCATATACGAAATTATCTAATAATAATTTTAATGAAGAAACAACATATTCTAACTCTTCATCTAGTACAGATTTATTATCTTATGAGTCATCATCAAATTTAGAATCGTCTGCAAATACTATAGTAACAACTACTGATACTAACGCTGATACCAAAACATCTACCCCAGTTAAAGTAATTTATGAGCCTGTTAAAAAACAAGTAAACATTGATTATTCTAATCCTGCAGTAATTGAAATGGCAAAACAAAAAATTGACTTACAACACAAAATTAATCTATTGAAAAAACAAAAAGAAAGAATAGAAGAATCTAAAAATGTTTATGAAAATGATTTAAAATTATATAAAATGTTTAAACAAAGCAAGGAAACAAATAATGATTTTGTTGTTCCAGAGTTATTTGCTAAAAAGTATGATGTAATGCAAATGCTTGAACAAGAAAATAAATTAAGCTGGGATAACTTTAGTAAGAACTATCAACAAGAAAATTATTATGGAGATTATTTTTCTTCAAATAGTTATGAGGATATGTTTGTTAACAAATCAGAAACAAGCAGTTCGAGTAGTTCGGGTACAGACACAACCGATACAATTGAAGAAGAATTTAATATAAATACTGATTCTGACTAAATATACTTTATTAATTTTTATTGATTTAATTAATTTATTGGAAATTAATTAAATTTATTATAAATCAAATTTATAATTTCTAAATCCCATTATATAGAAAAATGTATCGTGAAGAAGATTTGGAAAAAATAGAAGAAAACTATGATAAAATAAGAAACGATGCCGCAAAAGAATATAAAACATATTATGAACCAACATTAGAAGAAATTTCAAGTGTTTATAACGCAATTAAAAACTATGTAAGAAAAACAAAGAAAATAATTTATGGAGGATTTGCACAAAACATGTTGGTAAAAGTTAAAAATCCAGATGACGTTTTCTATACAGAAATTGATGGAGCATTTTATAACTTACCAGACATAGCAGATATTGAGTTTTATTCACCAACACCTATTGCTGATTTAATTGCATTAACAGAAGAACTTCACGCGCAAGGTTTTAAACATGTTGAGGGAAAAGTAGGTATGCATGATGAAACATATAAAATTTTTGTAAATTTTGATAATTATTGTGATATATCTTACATGCCTCAAAATGTATTTAATAATTTACCTACAATTGAAATAGATGGATTAAAATGTGCTGACCCACATTTTATGTTGGTTGATGCATATAGAGTTCTAAATGACCCAATGACTTCATATTGGCGTATTGACAAGTCTATAAAACGTTTTCAAAAGGTGTTAAAATATTATCCAATTGATCAATCAAGTTATGACAAACCAATACAAATTAAATCGGTTGGAAATCCAGATGTTTTAAAATTTATCAGAAAAAAATTTATCCAAATGTCAAAACTAATTGTTATTGGTATTTATGGATATAATTATTATGCTAAAAAAGTTTCGGAAAACTTGCTTATTGAGGTCCCATATTATGAACTTATTACATCAGAACTTGAAAAAGACGGAAAACACATTTATAAACACTTATCTCGTAAGTTTGGAAAAATTACAACAAAAGAATATTATCCTTTTTGTGAATTTTACGACAAAAGAATTGAATACTACTATGACGGAAATTTGGTTTTAAAGTTATTTGGAAATAATTCTAGATGTACCGTTTATAATTTTTCAGATAAAAAGAAAACACATTTTGGAACATATAATTTACTTATAATGTATTTTTATTTTGAATATTTTTATGCTATCATTAATCGTAATAATAAACATGGAGAAATTATTAAACAAATTATTGGAAAACTTAATAAATTAAGAAATGAATACTTAAACAATAAAAAAATTACTGTTATGGATAATTCTGCTTTTAGAGATTTTACTTTTAAGTGTTATGGTTTTCCACTTGATGTAAGAAGAAATTCACTAATTCAAGGTTTTGAAAGTTTTAAACAAGGAAAAAGAAGATTTAAATATAATCCTTCTGGAAAACCAGGTAAAGTTCCTGATTTTAGTTTTGCAAATAGTTCAGGTAATCAAATAGTGAACGAAAAATATTTAATTTTAAAAAAATAATATATAGTTTATAATATATAATAAAATGTCAGTACAAATTAACAAAGTTCAAATTGGTACAGAAGCTCCTATTTCACTTGAAAAGGACTTAAGTGTTGACCCTACAAACGCTGAAGAAACTAAAAAAACTCTTATGGGATTACCATGCAAATACCATAAAATTATTAACACTATAAGTACTCCCGGTAAAACATTTGCTTATGGAACAAGTGGTGATGTTCTTACTATTACTGAAAATGTTGCTGTCGAAGCAGGTGCTTCTGCATCAACTTCCCCTTTAGTTGGTGGTGGCAAAAAGAAGGGCTCTAAGAAAGGCTCTAAGAAAGCTTCCAAAAAGGGCTCCAAGAAAGGAGGTGCTGGTCCTACTGATCCCCAAGTAGGCGGCAAAAAGAAGGGCTCTAAAAAGGCCTCTAAAAAAGGTTCCAAGAAAGCTTCCAAAAAAGGTTCCAAGAAAGGAGGTGCTAATCCTACCGATCCCCAAGTAGGCGGCAAAAAGAAGGGCTCTAAAAAGGCCTCTAAGAAAGGTTCTAAGAAAGCTTCCAAAAAAGGTTCCAAGAAAGGAGGTGCTGGCCCTACTGATCCCCAAGTAGGTGGCAAAAAGAAGGGCTCTAAAAAGGCCTCCAAAAAAGGTTCTAAGAAAGCTTCCAAAAAAGGTTCCAAGAAAGGAGGTGCTAATCCTACCGACCCCCAAGTAGGTGGCAAAAAGAAGGGCTCTAAAAAGGCCTCCAAAAAAGGTTCCAAGAAAGGTTCCAAAAAAGGAGGTGCTGGTCCTACTGATCCCCAAGTAGGTGGCAAAAAGAAGGGCTCTAAAAAGGCCTCCAAAAAAGGTTCTAAGAAAGCTTCCAAAAAAGGTTCCAAAAAAGGAGGTGCTGGTCCTACTGATCCCCAAGTAGGTGGCAAAAAGAAGGGCTCTAAAAAGGCCTCTAAGAAAGGTTCTAAGAAAGCTTCCAAAAAAGGTTCCAAAAAACTCTAAATTATATAGTTAAAAATATAAAATAAATCCAATTAATATATGTAACTTAATACACAAAAAATATTTATGTTGTTTTGATTAATGTTTTTTAAATAATGATACTTATTTAACTCTAAATTATTATTTAAAAAAGCTTGTGCTAATTTATCGACTGGTTTTGTTTCTGGTGGAACAAGTGGGTCAACATTAACTTTTTCGAAAGTTACATGAGACGACACAGGAGATTCTGTTTTTTCATTGTCATCAGAATTTGTTTCAAATAAAGCATAAGAGTTTTTCTTTCGCTTATTATCTAAAGATTCTTGACGATAATCATCATATTGCGATTGATAATAATCATATTCATTTACTTTTTTCTCCCGCATATTTGAATAATAATTAGAATAGTTTATTGTGTTTGGACTATATTGTAATTTATTGTATTGTTGAGTATTATGTTGTGTAATTGTTGGTGTTTCATCGTCTAAAAACTCTGGGTCGTCATTATATACATCTCTGGGATTATGTGAGAAATATTTTCCGATTGTGTATGGAGACCTACTTGGTGGAGTATCTGATATATCAGAACCAACTCCAGACACTACAGTTGCAATAGATTCTAAGTCATCATCAGATTCAGAATATAAATAAGTTTCAACAGCTTTTGGAGTTAAAGACTTTGATTCATCTTGTTTACCGGCATTTGACTTAAAAATATCTTCACTGTCACCAATTTCATTATAAAATTTTTCTACAGTATGTGATAAATTTTTAATCATTTGGACATTATATTCACCTGACTTGATATCTGAAAGCACAGCATTTAAAAAATCCCTAAATGATATAATGTTATCAATATGCATATTAATTGTACTGTTATTTGTGTAATATTCTTCTTTCTTTACAGTTGACATTAATAGTATATCCTCTTTAGTACATAGACTATAATTTTCAATTTATTTTAAGTTATTACTTAATATAAATTATATTGGAAACAAGAAACAAGAAAAAAATTTATTATAATTTAAAGAATAATCAAGATTAATAAATAAATAATAAAAATGGATTTTGATACTCTGTTTAACTACTGTTTAGAATTAAACAATTCGTCAAGTGAAAAATGTATGGTATGTCATATTCCAATTGAAAACACTGATCCTCATTTAAAACTACAATGTAAACATTTATTTCATTCAAACTGCATTGGCTATAAATCTGGAAAAACAAAATGTCTATATTGTGAAGTTAGTTCTATACCCGAAATAATTAATCAAACAAATAAAATACCAAAACCAATCTCAGTTATCAATCCTATCAAATCATCAGAAACTTATTGCAAAGTTTTACTGAAATCTGGTTATAATGCTGGACAATTTTGTAATCGTGTTAAATGTCCCTACCATAAAATACAAATTCAAAAAGTTATTGTTGTAAACCCATCAAGTAAAAAACTCCCAGCAATTAAACAAAATAAAAAGATAATTAAAACAGATAAGTGTACTGTAATTTTAAAAACAGGACAAAAATCTGGTCAAGTATGTGGAAGAGACTTGCCATGTAAATACCATAATAAAATATCAAATATAATTGCAAATAATAAAATAAATAATAATCAAATTAACCAAATTAATCAAATTGATGCATTTACAAATTTAGTAATAGCAGATCAAATTAATTCAGATGAAGAACTTATAGAAGTTTAATCAATAAAATCACATTCATCATTATCGTTATTTGATTGTTTAAAATCCTTAGTAGTATTAGTATTTTTTAAAGATTTTATATCATATTTTCTAATAAAGCTTGTCGAACCTCCTGTTGTACTCACAGTATCTTTTTTAATAAACTCAGTGTGTTTAATTGTTTTGCTATTAATTAAATTTTGAATTTTTGATTCTGGTTTTGTATCTGCATTTTTAACAGTTATGCTCGATTTAGTTTTAGCTTGTTTCACTGGAACATCGTCAACAAAATCACATTCATCATTATCAATAAAATCACAATAATCAGAATCATATTCCGTTTGTTTTTCTTTACTGCTTGTTGTTGATTTAGTAAAAGTTTTATTATATGTATAGTTTGATTTAGTCGCAGGTGTTTTTTGTTTAATCAGGCTCTTAATGTCAGCATCTGGAGCAAGAATTTTTAATTTTTTACTTATAATTTCATCATTATTAATTGTATATGTTGGTGTCATTTTAACGTATTTTTTTCTTTTGTCAACTATTTGTTTTAATTCATCTAATTTGTTTTGATGTTTCCTATAATAAAGAATTTTACTCCATGTTTCTTTTAAAATTGGCAACACGCTACCAAAAAATTTATCGTCGCGTACAATTTCAACATTATGTGATGATTCTAGTTTCCAGTAAATTATTCGGTAAAAATAATAGTCTTTACTAATTTCTGGATACAATTCTTTATAATTATCTAACATTTCGAGAGTCCATGTTTCATATTGGGATTCATTCATATCAAGACGTTTTGGAATAATATATTTGGATTTCCATTCTGCTTGGTCTCCTTCAAATTCAGGCTTAAAGTTTTTTGGGTAAAATTCTAATATAATTCCCTTTTTAAGTCTATCATCAACTTGTATCTTAACTCCTGAATTACCTACTGTATTTGCACAAGACTGACAATTATCAGATAAATAAGCTTGTTTATTTGGATATTCCGTAATTTTACATTGCCAAAAATCACAGGAATCTAACTCACAACAAACTAATTGTTGTTGTACTTGACAATAATAATAAAATGGACAAATATCTCCAGCAATTTTACCACTAGTTGTAATTTCTCTAGTTACTGGGCATTTAATTTCTAACATAGTACCTAAACGCTCTGAAAACTTATTATCTAATGTGTATTTTGAACAAATACCGTCAGGAGAAGCACCCAAAAATTTATATTGTTCAGATGGTAAAGCACCAAATTCAAACACACGACTATTATAAATATGCTCATAAATCATTGTTGCTGTTGGTTCATATTTTTTCCCATGAAAAACTGTTGCGTTGTCTCTAAATGGAAAATTTGGATCACATTTTTTCAAAATAAAAGACTCAACCGGCTCATATGGATTTAAATCTATGGCTGCTGCCATATCAGATGCAGTAATACGGTTGTATCTATAATCGTACCATTCTTGAGACCTTTGTGCTGGTTGTGGTAGGTCTTTAAGTTTATTAAAATGTGCATCAAGTTGCTTATATTTTGATGGTGTTTTTATATCCGGATATTTATCTTCAAATTCTCTAAAACAGTTTTTACCAGATTCAAAAGAAACATCCGGTCCATATATAAATTTTTGACTAAAAATACGATTAAATATTTCCCCAACTATTTCTGGGGTTACATCCGCAAATTCTTTTTGTAAATCATGATATACTTGTTTCTTCATCTGAGCAACTTCATCTAATCCAACCTGTTTTTTTCCCCCAATATTATAATTGAGAATTTGAATTGTTTTATTTAACATTAACGTTATGTTTCCAAATGACATTTAATTATACTTAAAAACCTATGTTTAAAACAATTTTAATTCAATTTATTTAATACAAAATAAATAAATTCAACTAATTTTATTGGTATATATGATTAATCTAATTAACTTTAGGATAAGAGTATTTTTCATTTTTATACTGCAAGTCACTTAATGAAATTATTTTTCCAATAGATTCATCGTAAACTACTTTTTCTTTTTTTGTTAAAACTTTTAACTTTACCAGGTCAATTAATTCGTCTCGCAATTCTGCTCTTGCTTTCTCTGAATTTATTTTTAAGTTATTAACAAATTCTTTAATTTTTAGTATCTTATGAACAGCATTTAGTTTGGTCCAGGGTTTCTTATACAGGTCTTCATCAGAAAAAATTTGTTTATGATTATCAGACTCAATTGGTGAATAGTTATCTGTTTTTTTTTCAGTTTGTGACTCTGAAAATTTATCTTTACAGTCATTAAGTTTATTAGATAGTTTATCACAATAATCTTGTAGCCATTCAAAATTACTATCAGAACTATTAATATTGGATAAAATGCTTTTATAATATTTTAGCTCCAGTTTTTTTTGCATAAGGTCTAATTCCATTCTTAATATATAAGAATCCATTTCTTTAACATAGTTTATTCAATTTTACCAAAAGTTTAATAAACCATGTATAAGTACTATACAATCAAACTCCAGTAAAATTGAAAAATTAATAGATAATAGTAAATATCCATTATTATTAATGGCTGATAATACAGAACTTTTTGAATATATTTTCGCAGTTAGAATCTCACTTCAAGATGAGTTTGAAAACGAAGCGGATATTATTAGAGAACTTAAAATGACATTAAGGGAAATGGGAATGGGTTCAAATGAATCTAATCAAATTCTCCATAATTTTTACCAAACTTATGGAATTGATATTTCAATCAATACTATTAAAGAAGCATCAGATATTTCTAATCAACTTATGAATAATATACTTGGTTTCATGTTAAGTCCTGGTGATTTTGGTCATTCTGGACATCCAGACGATAATGACGATGATGACAACTTAGTAGAACAAGCAAATAATGATGACGATGATTTTGAAAATGAAGATGAAAATGAAGATGACATTGTAGATAACCACCATCATGGACAAAATATTGAACAAGTGTTACAACAAGCATTTGTTCAAACTTTTGGTTCAAACAATCAAAATCAGTTAGAGCCTAATTCAGAACAAGCCAATACAAATGGAGAAACTGTACCAAATATTCCAAGTGTTGGAACCATTAATCAAGGTAATTTTAGTTTTTCATACAATGGGAACACTTGGACTATTAACTCACAAAATGGAAATTCGCCAACAATGAATATTTCTGGACCATCTGTTGGAACACACAACTCAATGATTAATGTACTTAATTCACTTATGGGGTCTAATGGAATAAATAATATACCAATGTCTTTTGCTCAAAATATGTTCACTGATGTTGTTGTTTCTACTGATGATAAAGACTTGGAATCTCTAAAAACAACTAGACTTGAAACCAAACTAGACACTGGTTGTAGCATTTGTATGGGTCATCTTGAAAAAGACGAAGAAGTCTCTGAACTAAAATGTTCTCATATTTTCCATACCGAATGCATTAAACCATACTTGGAACAATATAATTACAAGTGCCCTGTTTGTAGAGCAGCAGTTGGTAAAGCAAAATACCATATGTAATTATAGTATGTTAATTTATAAAACTAAATCTAAATTTAAAAATCTACATTTAGTTTTTTTATTTTTTATCATTTTTTTCTTTTACAATTGCATTTGCACAATCAAGCGCTTCTGCAACCCCTTGTGCTTTATCTTCTAAGAGTCTGTAATCATAATCTCTAAAGATATCTTCAAAACTATCTGAACCATGTAAACTATAAACTAATGAATAAATATGTTCTTCATTTTGACAAATAATATTATAAATATCAAGCAATTTTGCTATTTCTTCAGAACTCCAGTTTTTCCAAACTGTCTCATGTTTTTTAAGTTCTTGTGTTCCAAGTGTTTTTAGTTTGGCAATTATTTCTTCCATTAAATAAATAAATTAAATTAAATTAAAGTAAAAATTATTGTTGAACGCATCCAGGAGCTCCCTCGTGTTCATCATTGCCACTAAAGTCATCATCTAGATCTGTACCAAATCTATTTGATTTTCTTTGTTTTGCATTTTTAAGATGAATAAAAGCTTCTTGAATTGCTTCTTTTTGGTCTTGACTACAATCTGTTAAAATTGTCTTTGTTAAATTTGTGGTTTTAGTAACTTGAGTCTCTGATTGTACTTCTTGTTTGTCAAAAGTTTGTAAAATTGATTTTAATTGTGTCTTAGTTTCACTTGGTAATCCTGTTAGATTTGGTAATTCAATGTTAAAACGAACGAATAAATCTCCTTTTGTACCAGTTTGCAAAGATTTCATTCCTTCTCCTGTAATCTTACGAACAGCATTAAATTCAGTTTTACCAGATGAACTAATATGTAATTTTCTTCCGTCTAAATGGTTTATAATTTTATCAAAACCAAATAATGCCTGATATAATTTTAGATTAATGTCAACAAATAAATTATTGTCTAATCTTTTAAATGTGCTGTGTGGTTTTTCATTAATAACTAAAATTAAGTCTGTTTTAGCATTTTTAAATTGATGGCCTTTGCCGGACAATGTAATTTTGTTTCCATTAGATAATCCCGACTTAAGGGGTATTTGAATTGTTTTTTCCTTTACAACATAACATTTACCTGTACATACATCGCATTTATTTGAATCGTCAATTACTTTTCCTTTTCCTTTACATAAATGGCATTCACCAACAGATTGTTGAATCATGTTACCCATTCGTACAACATTAACTTTCATTCCTTTACCATCACAACCAACACATTTTGTAGTTTTTCCATCTTTTGAACCTTCCCCGTCGCATTTAATGCAATTGGTTTTTTGTTTGTAAGAAAAATTTACTGTTTCTTCATTAAAAATTTGTTCAAGAGTAACATCAATCTTTTCAACGAGATTTTCAGCAGGAGCTTGTCTTGAACCCATTCCACCAACATTAAAATGACCAGGCATTCCTCCCATTCCACCAAAGGGAAACCCTGCACCAAAAATATTTCCAAAATCTGCAAAAGGATTTGGTCCTGCATGTGCATCTGTATTATCCATACCATTTTTAAAAATGTCCATACCTACTTGATTATAAATTTGCCTTTTCTCTGCATCAAGCAATACTTCTTTTGCTTGTCCAATTTCTTGAAATTTTGCAGTTGCTTGTTCTTTAATATCTGGAGGTGAATTTACATGTCTATCTGGATGCCATTGTTTTGATAATTTGTTGTAGGCTTTTTTAATTTGAGTTTCGGTTGCATCAGGTGAAACCTCAAGTCTATCATATAGTATTGTATCTTTAACCATTAAAAATATATAGGTATTCTTCTTTAATTAATTTTTGTTCAATTTTATTTGGGCAAATCTTATATAAAGGTTTATTAATTCATATAGGTAATAATGACCGAACAAACCCAAATTACAACTAATACCAATCAAGTTAAAACCCCTTCTGTATTTATCGATGGTGATAAATCTGCATTTGTCTCAAAAGCAGCTGTTGAAAAATTTAAACAAGCTATTAAATCTACTCAATCTGTTAATTTGTCTGACCTTGTAAACAAATATGTTAAACCTGAATTTAGTCTTGAACTTTTATCCAATGAAGACGAGGAATGGAAATTTCGCGTAGTTACAAAACAGGTTATTAAGCAAACTAAACTTCAAAAAGAAAAAACAGAGAGCGAACAAAGAAGAGAACTATTTAGAGCTAAATTAAACTTAATGGCAAGTGCTCGTACAAATAAAGATTATCGTAAAGCAAAATCAGCAGGTAATGTTGACCATGAAATTTTAGTTGAATATCAAAAACTAATAAAAATGACAAAAATGCCCATTCCTGAACCAAGCGAAATTTTAGCAAAACCAGATGAATACAGACCAATTATTTCAGCAGTTCTCCAAAATCCAATGATGAAACAACAAAAGTCTCATCCGTATGTTAGATACTTTACCTTAATTGCTGAAAAACTTGGAATTGGTTCAATGGTACCTATGTATGAACAACCAGTACAACAAACACAATCAAATCTTGAAAACTTGATGAAATCTTCTGGTCCTTCTGAAATAAAACAAGTAAGTGGTAATAATATTAATATGAACGGAGACGAAACTGATTCTGAAGATGAATCAGACAACATTGACGTTTAAAAAATAATTGATTAATTTATTATTTGTAGTATAATAAATTAAACTATTAATGATTATTTATGATAATATACATGGTTATATAAAATTAGATTCAGTTGCTTCTGCAATTGTCGATACGCCTGTTTTTCAACGTTTAAGAAATATACATCAAACTGGAATTATGTATTTGGTTTTTCCAACTGCAAATCATAGTAGATTTGAACATTCTATTGGAACATATCATTTAGCAACACAAATGATATCAAATATTGCTAAAACTCAACCAGAGTTAAAAATAACAGAAGAAATAATCCAACTTGTTGGTATTGCTGGTTTATGTCATGATTTGGGACACTTACTTTTTTCACATTTATTCGACGACCACTTTATCGATAAACTAAGTAATTTTAAAGATTTAAAAGAAAAAACACCAAATGTAATTCATGAAAATAGGTCAAAATTTCTTCTTGAATATTTAGTAAATAAGTATTCAATAGAATTAAACAAAGACCAATTAAAAGTTATTGGAGATTTAATTAATCCTAAAGAGGCAGAATATTCAAAATGGAAAAACAAATATCAGTTAGGAAAATGGATATTCCAAATTATTTCTAATCCCATTAATTCAATTGATGTTGATAAATTTGATTACTTAACTCGTGATACTCAAGCTGTTGGATTAAAGTTTGGGTTTGACTATTCTAGATTAATATTAGATGCTAAAGTTATTGATAATAAAATATGTTACTCAACCCAATGTAGTGAAGATATTTATCATATGTTTTTCATTAGATATCGTTTACATAGACAAATTTATAATCACAAAGCAGTTAAAGCTATAGAAATTCTGTTAGTTAAACTATTATTTGAAATTGAAAAAGAATTTAAAATTTCTCAGTACTTATTTGAACCAGAAAAAATGATGTTACTTATAGATTCATATATTTGGCACCTCCCAACAACAAATTCCACCATAAACCAAATTATTCAGGATATTAATCAAAGAAAACTACCTAAAAAAGTTTACCAATCAATCACATTAAATCCAATTGAATTTCCAATTGAAAAATTAGAGGAAAAATTTGGTTCAGGTAAATTCCATATTGTAAAATTTAAAGTTGGTTATGTTGGTGGTAAGTCATCAAATCCACTCAATCACATAACTTTTTATAACAGTAAAACTGGTCAAATAATAATGGAAAATAAAGTAAAAAGTTTTTCCCTTTTAATTAATCAAAAACACCAAGAGTATTTTTTGCAAATTTATTGCACAGATTTGGCAATTATAAATCAAGTAGAAACTTTTATTGGAGAAATAATTGGAGATAAAAAGAAAGATTCGGAAAATATTGTACATTCAGATGAAAAAATAACTTATAATATTGAAAATACAAATGAAATCAATGTATAATTTTTAATTTAATAACACATTGATAATTTAATTTATTGGTAATTCATAATCAGATCCTAAACAAGAAATTATTTTATTTAATCTTCCTAATTTTCTTTCCCATTTTTTAACTTCTCTTTTTGCGATTAAATACCTTCGCTCATTGATTTCTTCAACTGATTTTCTTTGGGGGTAATTATCATAATTATGATTCCATTTTTTATTTTTTTTTGAACTGCGAGTTGCTTCAGATTCTTCAAATCTTAAAGCGGATAATACTATACTATCACTATAAGACCGCGGTCGATGAGTGTTTGTATGTGTATTTGAATTATTTATATATAAATCATTTAATAATGTTGAGGAAGAAGTACCAAATATAAATTCATCTGGTACTGACATTCCGGGTTGTATATCATTGGATTGATAACCATTAATTAAACCAATCTTAGCTCTTTGTTTAACATCATCTGAAGAATAGGTAAATCCAACTCTGCAAAAAGGGCAGACAGGTTTTGCTAATCTTATATAACATTTTGAGCAAAGTTCATGAGTACACAAGAGTGTACGAAGAGCAGGTTTTTTATCTAAACAAATGTGGCAATCCATTTATAATACGTAAGAAAATAATTTTTTTTATACTATATCAAACTTATAAAAACTAAAAAAACTATAGTATAAAAAAGTTAGAAAAATTTTTAAATTAACAAATTTATAATTTACTTATGTTTTTGTACCCTGACATTATTTTTTTGTCACAATACCATTTATTAAAACCGCCAAATTCCAATAAAATATGTAATATAACACCTGTCATGAAAAAAGCAAAATTAATTCCATATGGTTTTGTTTTGTCTTTATTTGTTTTGTTTATTGTCAAATTAAAAATAATTGAACCAATGACAAAACAAATAAATCCAATCATTGCTGATTCTGTTAGTAAAATCCACATTGATTTTACTGAGAAAAAATAATCTCATAAACTTAAATATTTAAAATCTAATTTTAATTAATTATGAATTGGGAAAATTACGTTGTAAAGCTGAATGTAAAATCAAAAGTTATTGATTTTAATCATCCATTAAATATTTATGAAACAAGAAATACTTCAGGTACCGGTTTTTTTATTTCTAATAATCAAATACTTACTTGTTACCATGTTGTGTCTGGTGCAGTTAATATTGAAGTTCTATACAAACAAACAAACTCATATCAAGGTATAATTAAACATATTTTTCCAGATGACGATTTAGCAATTGTTCAATTAGAAAACCCAATAACTGATGCAAAAATTTTACCAAACAAAATAATTAACAATAGACTATCTGGTGATGTATTTACTGTTGGATTTCCATTATCAAGTACAAATATTAAAATAACTAAAGGTATTATTTCTGGGTATCAAGAATCACTAATTCAAACTGATGCTGCGCTTAATCATGGTAACTCAGGTGGTCCATTAGTTATGTTAGATGAATCAGATAAATTATATAAACTTATTGGTGTTAATGTATCAAAGCTAAAGGGTGATTCCGAAAAAACTGGTTTTGTTGTCCCAATCTATCGGTTTGAAATATTAAAGACTTTTTTAGAAAGTACAAATGAAATTGTTATTAAAAAACCTTGTCTACTTTTTGACTTTCAAAAGCTTACCCAACCCGACTTACGAGCTGATATATTTAAAAATAAAATTGAAGAAATTCCACAAAAAACAGGAATTAGAGTTACAACAACAAATGAAAACTATTATCATGCTAAATACATCAAACCTAATGACATAATTTTATCAGTTAATGGGAACCAAATTGATCATAATGGTTATGTTAAATTTGATTTTTATCCTGAAAAAATTCCAATTGAAGACATTGGTTTGTGGTTTGTTGAATCTGATTCCCTTGAAATTAAAATATTTAACCCAGCAACTTTACAAACTTCACTTACAACATTTCAAATTAAACCTGTTAAAACTAACCTAATGAGTTTTTATTTATTGGATTCTTATCCTAATTATTTTGTGGAAAATAATGGTTTAATTTTATCAGTCTTTACAGAACAACATATTGAACAACTAAAAGATCTTGATATTAGTGTTCCTAAATTGGTAAAAATACTTGAAAGAAGATTGTATCATCGTGATTTGTTTACTATTTATTTGTCTGATATTAACTACACTAAAAATATTAGCAATATAAAATATCCAATTGGTGAAATTATAATTGAAATTAATGATACTAAGTTTGATAATTTTGAAGAACTTGTTGCTATTGTTAAAAATAAAATTTATAAAATAAAAACAATTGAAAATGAAATATTCTTTATTTAAAAAAAATTGATTAAATATTATTTAAAAATAATCTATCATAAACTATAATGCCACCAAAGAAATCTAATAAAAAAGTTTCTAAAAAAGAAGAATCTGAAGATGAATATGATATTGAAGATGATATCGAAATCGAAGATGTTGAAGAATTTGATGAAGATGAAATTAATGAGGATGAAGATTCAGACGAAGAAAATGATGACTTACTTATTGAACCAGATACTGATACTAATGGATGTGCAATTGATGACGCCATTAATGAAGATGATGAGTATTTTGACAATGTTGAGGAGACGGAACTACCAAGCGAACAGGGTTCAGAATATGTACCCAAAGAAAAAAGAATTAGTTCTGATAGACTTACAAACTATGAGATGGTCAGAATTTTAGGTGAAAGAACAAAACAACTAACTATGGGTGCTAAACCATTAATTAAAAACTATCAATCACTTTCATATGATAGAATTGCAGAGGAAGAGTTTAAGCGTAACATGGTTCCATTTAAAATTAAACGCCCTCTTCCAAATGGAAAATACGAAATTTGGACTTTAGATGAACTTAAAAAAGACCACTTACTTTCAAAGCTTGAATAAAAAAATTTATTTATAAAATACTTATATTATAAATAAAAATTTGTATTTTTTACCAATTGTAAAAACACACTGTGCAAATATAATTCACTTTATAACTTCCTCTTTCTTTGTAAAAAACTGCATCCTTTTGTTTTGTATCTTTATGTGTGATACAACTTGGGTTTTTACAAGTGTAATCGTGAGTATGTGGGAGTAAAGGGTCTTTGCAAATTAATTCATTTTCTTCAATGCTTTTTACTTTTATGTTTTTATCTTCCAAGTTTACTTGGTACAATAATGTTGTTTCAGTAATTTGTTTTGTGTAAAAACAATTTTCACACTTAAATTCTGCTCCAGAAGAAACAATTTCTTCAAAAAGCCCATTCATTTTAATTTTTTCTTCTTCTTTAAGCTTTTGATATTTTTTGTTTTTAGCCATTTCATCTTTGGAAAAAACAGCCTTATATTTTCCCAAGTCTTCATTTTCCTCAAGTTTCTTAAAGGCATCAGTTAACTTGGGAATTTGAATTCTGGTATCATCGCTTTTTGAAACCTTTGATGACTTTGAAATATCAAATAAATACGAACATTTAGGGCAAAAGTACATTGGATTATTATATAAACTAACTAAGATTTTATATAATTTATTTTCAATTTTATAAAAAGTTGATAAAACAATACTTAAGCACAAAATATCAATATCAAATAATTATGAGCTTTAGTGAAATTTTTAAATGTATTTGCGAACCATGTGTTGCCGGGTTTTATTATATATGCTGTTGTTTCAAAAAAAAATATAAATGTGATATTTGTGAATCAAGATTTCAAACAAAACACCTATTAGCTTCACATATTCGAAAATCACATAGTGAAATTTACGCATGGGGAAACTCTACAAAATTTAAAACCATATTAGAATCCGAAAAACTTATTTAATTTTACAAACTTTGTTAAATTTATCAACTAGTAAATTAAAATCAAGAATCTCTTTTTTCATAAAATATATTTGCTTATCAACCGGAACTTTTCCGTAAATTTGTTGATAAGATAATAAATCTTCTTCTAATTTTTTTTTATTCGCATTAAATTCATCTGTAATGGCTTTTTCAAAATGTTTTGACACAAAATTAAATTTACCATTAATAACATCACATATTGCAAGGTCATATGTATGATAAATTAAAAATAAATTATATTCAACCGAACTTATGTGTTCTGGTTTTGTATTTTCAAATCCTGGTTCATTTTGAATAGGATATTCTCCCATCAATGATACTATGGAATTTAATACTAATCTTATATTCATTATTGGTTTCCAAGATGGTCCAGACCATGTCCCTAGTATAGATAAACAAACTTTTCCACCTTCATACAAATTTGGATTAAATCTTACTTTGTTATTATTCGTAAGAAGATTAACCGTCGGAGGATTTTTTGGATAATCATCCGGATATTTTATGTCAAAGAAAAAATAACCACCAAAATATGGGGTATTTGCTGGGCCAATAATTAACGCATATTGTTGGAATATATTGGTTTTATCAATCCATAGGTAGATGCCATCTGGACGTGCTTTTATAAAATCAACATAGTCATTCATTACTCTAACTGCTGATGTATTCATTATTATTAAATATTAATGGTTTTTGTTTAAATCAAAAATAAAATTAATACCCATAAAGACACTAACTATTTTGTTTTATGCTGTAAAATTTAAACCAGATGATACAATTGGTTCAGTTAGGTTATATTTAGCTTGGGTCAATTGTTCCATATGTGCATGATGTAGTTCCGCATTATATACCAAATAATAAAAAATAATCAAGTTGATTATACTCATCAAGTTTCTTTTATTAAATTTAATTGATAATTCAAAATCATCAATAAATGAGCCCACAAACCTACTCAAAAGGGCAGATAATATTAATATGTTAATTAATCCAAAAAAAGTTGTCATTAATATAATTCAAATATTACTTAACTACTTTAAAAATCAATTTTTATGGAATTTTACAAATAAAAAAAGTTTTCCACAAATATTTTGCAAATTTAAAAAAAAAAATCGCGCGCGGTAAGGGTAAGTATGGAATATTCCATTTCCACTGTTTTTGGGTGCTTATTTAAAACACGGTAAGTGGAATATTCCAGTTTTCGGGAGATGTTAAAATGTATGGCGTTGATGTACTATGAATAATAATATTAATAAACTAATGTATTATACATACAATAAAATAAAATCATATGGTAAGTGTAAGTAAGTATTTTGGTAAGTGTAAAAGTAAGTATTGGGTAAGTGTAAAGTAAGTATTTTGGAAATCACATCATATAATACATGTAATAATTGCTTACATATAATAATTAACAGTGTGTTCCATAAACTATCATATAACTTTTGTAAAAAATAGCCGATGTATAGAATATTGATTTATATACATTTCCATACGATACTTACTATACCACTTACTTTTGCTTTAATTACATAATTTATATCCATTAAATAATATTGTATTTACATCTATGTATTAATACTAATTTATTAAAATTGTTGTTTACTACTAACATACATAACCCATAATTATGGAATATTCCACTTACTATAAATAATAAAAACAATAAGATGACCAATAACGCGCGCGCGCGGAAATAATACTTACTTTATACTTACCCAATACTTACTTTTACACTTACCAAAATACTTACTTACACTTACTATGCCTAATTTATTTATTGCATGTATTAGACATTATTATATAAAAAATAGTTTATAGTATCCAATAATTACATGCATTTTAACATCTCCCGAAAACTGGAATATTCCACTTACCGTGTTTTGAATAAGCACCCAAAACAAGTGGAAATGGAATATTCCATACTTACCCTTACCGCACGCGATTTTTTTTTAAAATTTGCAAAATATTTGTGGAAAACTTTTTTTATTTGTAAAAAAGTTCAATAATTAAAGTTAAATTACGTGGAATATTCCATTTTTCGGGTTATGTGAAATATATGTAAAAATAAAATTATTTACACTTTGATAAAAATATATGATGTATAACAATTTATTAGATATATAACGTTAAAAACTGACTGGTAAGTATAAAGTAAGTAAAAAATTAAAACATGTTAAAGACATGATACTAATTGGTTATAATTAAATGTATTCTTGTGATAAATGCAATGTAAAATTTAAAACTTATAATGGATTTTGGAAACATAATAAAAATAAACATAATGACCCAGCAAAAAATGTTGATCCCTCATACAAACATAAATGCACATACTGTTCAAACACATACAAGCATAAACAATCAAAATGGGCTCATGAAAGAATATGTAAGGAATCTGTTCCAGCTGTTAATCTTGAAACACTACAAAAAGAACTAAATGAAGTTAAAACAGAACTAGACCGAGTTAAAAATAAACCAGCCACAATTATTAATAATAACAATATAAATAAGGGAACCATTAACAGAGGTCCTGTTTATAATTTTTTAACAAAACCTGGAGAAGAAAATTTAAATATGTTGTCTGAAACAGAAATTGAATATATAATGGAGCAAGAAATGAACTGTTTAATTACGCTAGTAGAACTAGTTAACTTTAATGAAAAACATCCAGAAAATCACAGTTTTTGTAATACTGCTCTTAATGACAAATATATAAGTACAATGAATACCGAAACAATGACAATAGAAAAACAAAGAAAAAAAGATTTTTTTGATATGACTTTATCAAATGGAATTAGAAATATGAAATTACTTTACGAAAAAATGGGTACAAAAGCAAAAAAAACACCAAAAGCAATTAAGTACAAAGAAACAATTGATAATTTAACAGAATTTGTTTTAATTAATCATAAAGGTAAAAAAACTTATGTTGAATTAATGAATATACTAACTTTTAATAAAAGACACATACCTCAATTAACTTGGTCTCAACTTACTAATAACCAAATTCCTGGACCAAATATTGTTAATAATACTCAAGAATTAGAAAAAGTAATAGATGATAAAACCATTGGTAAAACTCCTAAACATTTAAATATTAAATATTCACTAGATGATAATAAAATATTGTGTGATAGTAGCTCAGACAGTGATATTAACTCCGAACTATCAAGCGACACAGAATCCGATGATTCTGATTTAGATGAATTACCAACTATAAATATAAATAAACAAACATATATTTTAGATAAAAACTTTCTATATACAATTGCCCATGGTAATAAAAAAGGCGAACTGTATGGAAGTTTAGTTAATGGAAAATTTAGAAGATTAAAATCAAAAGATATTGAAGTTTAATTGTTAATCAATGTATAAAAATATTTTTTAACATATTGTTTTTATCTTATAATAACCATCGTATAGATGATAAAAATTATCCATTAAAAATCCAATTATTGTGTGATGGTATACATCATGACTCTATAAGCCCCTATAAAGGACCAAAAAAAATTGATAAATATATTTAAAAAAATCTTTGTTTAAGTAATTAATAATATGACTGACAGTAAAAAATTAGCCAAATATAAGGAGCGTGTCTACGATTTACTTGAAAAATGCAGATACAATGAAGATAGTCAAAAGAACCCAACACATCTATCCTATGGTTTATTTCAAGGGAAATTTGTGCTTGATAATTTACAAAGAAAAGAGCTTCTAAGTTTATATTCAAAAGCAATTAAATCAGGTGTTAAAGATTTTTCTATTTTAGAAAAACAAAAAGAATATGGACCTGTGATTGTTGATATTGATTTGGAAGGTTTAGAAGAAGATTATTCTGATGGTGACAGATTATATGATGAAGATATGATTGCAGATATTGCTAGTAAATACATCGAATCTATTAATTATTATTTAAACATTTCAAAAGATACGCTAAAAGATGCTCTAAAATGTTTTGTGTTTGAAAAAGAAAAACCAACAAGAAAAGAAGATACATTAAAAGATGGCTTTCATATGGTATTTCCAGATACTTGTGTACATACTAAAGTTCGTCACTTAATTAGAAATCGAGTTGTAAAACAATGTATTGAAGAAAATACATTTGATGGATATGCAAACACACCAGAAAAAATTATTGATAAAGCTGTTGTATCATCAAATGGATGGTTTTTATATGGTTCTAAAAAACCAAATGGTCAAATGTACGAATTAACAAAAGTATATGACCATAAACTTGAAATGGTTTATGACCACGAAGACAAAGTAATGATTGATCCAAATACTGGTGATGAAACAAATGAATATTATAAAAACAGTACATTAATTAAATTTCTTTCATTACAAAAAGAAGAATATTGTAAGGAATATGCAACAACATTAAACTTTACTGAATATGAAATTGAAGCAGAACTTCAAACAAATAATGTTAATCAAAACCCAACAACTGAAACTTTAAAATATGAAATACCAATTGCTAAAGAAGATGAAGTTAGACGTGCTGTTAAATATACAAGTATGTTAGACGAGAAAAGAGCAATTGATTATCATGATTGGCTTCGTGTTGGCTTAGCGTTACATAATATTGAAAACTCTTTATTGCCTACTTGGGTGGAGTTTTCAAAAAAATGTTCTAAGAAATTTAAAGAAGGAGAATGTGAAAAAGTTTGGAAAACAATGAAAAACCCAACTAGTGGAAATGTGTTAACAATTAGATCACTGGCTTTTTGGGCTAAACAAGACAGTCCAAAACAATATGAAGATTTTAATCGTGATGAATTTAAAGCTATGATGCGTAAAAGTTTGGATGGTAACACCTATTATATTGCCAAAAGTGTTTATTCCAAATACTGTGATAGATTTGTTTGTTCATCAATTAAAACAAACTCATGGTGGGAGTTTAAACACCACCGTTGGGTTCGTGTTGAAGAAGGTTATTCCCTTAAGGTTTTGCTTTCTGAAGACTTTGCAAATGAATACAATAAAGAAATTGCAGAGATTAGTCTAAAAGCTACTGTGGTTTCAGGCATTGAAAAGGAAGAGTTACAACAACGAAGAACTCGTATTGATAAAATTGTAGAGAAACTAATGAACAATGCATTTAAGAACACATTGATGGATGAATGTAAAAGTCTTTTTTATGATGCATCATTTGAACAAAAACTTGATTCAAATATTCATTTGATTGGGTTTGAAAATGGTGTATATGATTTAGAACAAAGCCTTTTTCGCGAGGGCCGTCCTGATGATTATATTACATTGAGTACTAAAAATGATTATTACAAGTGGAATGAAAAAAATCCAACCAATAAATTAGTTACAAAGTTTTTTGAACAAGTTTTACCAAATAAATCAGTTCGTGATTACTTCATGAATGCTCTATGTACTTGTTTATCAGGAGAAACCAAAGAAGAAAAATTATATGTTCTTACTGGTTCAGGTTCAAACGGTAAATCACTTACTATGGATTTAATGTATCAATCACTTGGAGATTATTACATGAGTTGTGACATCAGTATCATTACCAGAAAACGTGGTCAATCAAATCAAGCAGCACCAGAAAAGGTACGTATGAAAGGTAGACGTTGCGGTGTATTTCAAGAAGCTGACGATGGTGAAAAACTTAACGTTGGTGTTATGAAAGAATTTACTGGTGGTGATAAAGTTTTGATTCGTGATTTATTCAAAGGTTCAACTGAAATGATTGAATTTAAACCACAAATGAAATACTTTTTAACTTGTAACCAACTTCCTGAAGTTCCATCAAATGATGATGGTACATGGAGACGTATTCGTGTTATTGAATTTGGTTCTAAATTTTGTGATAATCCAACCAAACCAAATGAATTCTTAATTGATAACACATTAAAACATAAAATTGAACAATGGGCACCAACATTTGTCAGCTATCTTATTCATATTTATAATACCGAATATAAAAATAAGACATACCTTACTGAACCATCCGAAGTTATGGCATCTACTAAACAATATAAGATGGAAAATGACCACTTTACTGAATATGTTATCCAATGTATTGAAGTTACTGGCAACAAGAAAGATGCTGTTGGAATGAAAACTATTTGGGATGACTTTAAGAGATGGTTTGGAGATTTTTACGGAGGTACTAAACCACCAAAGCCAACCGAATTTAATAAATTCATGACAAAACAATTTGGTGAAATGACTAAAAATCGGTTTACTGGTATTAAGATTAAGGTTGATGAATCTGATTCAGACAATGAAACTAATAAAAATGAATTGGATGTGTAAGCTTGTTTTATTATAATTAATATATAAATAGCTATTTTATTTATATGTAAATTAAAAAAAATTGTCACTTGATATAATTATTTTTAATTCATTTATGTAAATTAAAAAAAAATTGAAATTTTAAAGGTATAGTCAAACTTATAAATTTGTAATGTCCAATGCTAATATTCACATTAATAATTCTTACCAAGCAATGATTGAAGCTTACTCTTCTGACCCATCTATTCAAAAAATGATGGCAAATCAGCTTAGAGTTTATGGTTCTATGGACAATATTTTGAGAGCAAGTGCTACCGCATATAGTTCATCTAGAAGTAACTCTAATTCGCCAACAAGTTCAGATAACTCACCTACCGCCAGTTCAAATGGCAAATATATGTCTCATTGTTACTATGGTTGTCAACCAGGTAATAAAATTACAACTGTAATTGGATAATTATAAGGAAAATATTAATTTTCCATATAATAATCTATTTTTAAAATGTAAGTTTTGCTCGCACTTAATTAAAAAACGGGTCTTGTGATAATTCATCAATTGTCCATCTTTTATTTGGATCAATTTGTAAGGTTCCAGTTAAAATTCTCTTGATATGAGTTTTTAATTCAGGTTCTAATTCAAGTTCATTTATTTTTCTGTCTAAGCGGGATTCTTTAGGATATTCGTAATCTATTAGTTCACCTGTGCTAGTAAAATGATTACGGTAAAATTTTGTTTTTTCAATAAATTTTTTTGAAAAAGAACCACATGTATCTGAAATTAATGACAGGTGCCAATAGTCTCTAGTATGTTTTGCATCTTTTATTGGATCGAATAAAATTTTTCCAGATATTAATTCATAAAATGTACAACCAATTGCCCAAATATCTACAGGGTATTTACATTTACCCATCAAGATAATTTCTGGTGCCAAATAATATCTGGTCCCAAATTGCGTTTCATAATAAATTCCTTCTTCACAATGCGAACCAAAATCTCCTAATGATATATTCATTTCATTAATGTATTTTTCGTTGGTAGAATGTTTATTAATATTAGAAACACTACAAGCTTCTAAAATAGTATTAGTTATATCCGAATGTATTGTTTCTCTAATTTTTAGTTTATCAGCTTTATCCATTTTATCAATTGTTTTCAAGTCTTTTCCTTTATTTATCCAAAAGGTTTGTTTTGCTTTTGAATATCTTGAAAAAAAATCAGCTCGAGTATATTGGTCAATAATAAATGTGTCTTTGTCGTTAATACCTTTAACTAAGATATTGTCAGGTTTTATGTCCCCGTGAAAAACTTTATATTTTTTGTGGAGAATTTTTATAGAATCAATTAGTTGTCTCATTACTTTTTTGACATGTACAATACCCAATCCCTTTGAAAAATTACCTTTACGAATTAAACCATCTATATTGTCACAATGTAATTCCCAAACTGAACACAAATATTTATTTTTTCCTTTTTGTTCAATAAAATACTCTATAACATTATTAAAAACTGGTGGTGACCTTGGTAATTTTTGAACAAATTTAATTTCTTCCAGACCATCTTTATAATCTTTTGGATCCTGAACTTTTACCGCATAAAATCGGTTTGTAACAATACTATATGCAACCCATACAATTGAATAAGAACCACGTCCTAGTTCACATATGATATTGTAGTTCCTTAAAATTTTTCCGGTTAATTCCAAGTTATTTTTGTGTGATAAATTTTCGTCACTTGATAATGATTCTGTATATGATTCTGAATCACTTTCACTTATGTTTATTTCTGAGTCCATTAAAAATATTAACCAATTAATTCTTTAATATATTTTATTTTCAAATTTAATTATTTTCTTATTTAATATTAAATGAAAAGAATAATTAAAAATGAATATATTGAACATAAAAATTTTACTTCTAAAAATATGGAAATCAAAGAAGTTCCACCCAATAGCCAAATTATTCATCCAGTAACTTTAAGTTGGATTGATAACACGAGGTCTTCTAATCCAATTTGTTTAACTAAACCAAGTTTTGATAAAGAAGGACTAACATTATATAAAGACTATAAATGTACTGGTCAAAATCCTAACAAGTATAATGGATATTTGTATTTACCACCTATTGGTTTAACATCTGAAAATTTAATAAAAATTTATGATGTGGAATCTATTGAGAAATTAAGTTTTTTTATAATCGAAAACATTAATAAAATAAATATATTAACTTTAAATCGAATAGTTAATAGTTGGATAAGAAGCAATTATGATACAATTAAAACCTACAATAATTTTTTAGAAAAAATATATTTGTCGTTAATTGAAAAATATTATAGTTCTGAAAACTTTCAAGTTCTTACAAAAAAAATTAACTTGGAAAAAGAAATAAAAGATTTTATTGATTATTGGTTTGGTAAAAATAATACTTTAGGATTTAAAATTGATTTACTTTCTGATTTAGAAAATTATCTTGAAAAAAAAAGTGGAAAATAAATTAGCCTGAAATATATTTTATTCTCGGATTTAGTAATATGACAACATCATTAAGTTTTTTAGTAAATCTTTACAAAAGAGAAGAATTAAAACCACTAACTGAAAAGCCAGAATTTAGAAGATACTGGCCAGTACCACCATTAATTCAATCAGTATATGAATACCAAAATGTTAACAGTGACTTGCATTTAAGAAAAGAAGTAACTAATTTTTTTCATCGCAAAGTAATAAAGTGGATTGAAAACTACCCCGAATTTGCTGCCCATAAATCTAAATTAAACTTTTTAGAATCAGTTGAAGGCCAAATGCATATTTACAATTTATTAAGAATATTTATAAAAAAATCCGGAATAAATTGGTATGATTTAAGAGACAATTATTCAATAGTCAAAGAATATTTAAATTCAAAATTATAAGATGAACAATACAATTTTTTATCTTTTAATATTTCTTAAAAAAACAGGATTAGCTTTTGTTACTTTTGTTTCTGAATTTGAAATTACACATGTTTTTGGTATTGCATTCATATTAGAAGCAACATTAAATGAATTTTGATTATCAATATCTTCCCTTAATTTTTCAACCATGTGATTATAATTTAAATTTTGTGTTAGATTGCTATTTTCATTATGTAATGAATTTGGTTGATTTGATGTAACATTTGCACTAAAACTATTTTCTAAAATTTGACGGGTTTTAATGGTTTCTAATATTTTAAGTTCAACTGCAAGTTTTTCTTGAGAAATTTTAAGAAGAAGTTTTTCTTTTTCAATATTTTCATTTATTTTTTGTTCAATTTTTAATTGAATTTCTAATTTAGTTCTAAGTTGTTTCATATCCCCATCAAATTTATCCATTAAAATGTTATCAACTTCTATGTTATTTGATACATGGTTAAATTGTTCGGTTTGTCCTTCGGTTTGTCCTGATTGAGTAAAACCAACATATTCATTAATATTATCAATAATTGTATTATTTTCATTAGCACTTCCGGATATTTGTTTTAAATAATTATTAACAATGTCGAGAGATTCTTTGTCGCTTGGCTCATTGGCTTGGTTAACTTGATTAACTTGGTTAACTTGATTAACTTGATTAACTTGTTCCATGATTATATCTAAAACAAGTAATTATGTTTTTAACTCAAAACCAAATTATTTTTTAACTATTTAAAAAAAAAGTTAAATAGACTTAAAAACAAATTTGTTTACCCTTATAGAAAATAAAAACAAATGGACTATCCAAAAGAGATTTTAGTTAAGGATTATTTTGAAATCCACAATTATTATAGTAAAATATATGGCCATGGTCGAACAATTGTGTTAATGCAAGTGGGTTCATTTCATGAAGCATATTGTACAGATACCGATGGCTTAGATTTGGTTAAATTATCTCAACAAATTGATGTTTTTTGTACAAGGAAAAACAGCGGATTACCCCTATCAACAAGTAATCCTAGAATGATGGGATTTCCCATTTTTGTGACAAGAAACTTTATTGATAAACTAATTGATTTAAATTATACTGTGGTTTTAATAGACCAGGTTTCAGAACCACCAAAACCAGAAAGAAAAGTTACAGGAATTTTTTCTCCAGCAACACATATTGAAAATAAATCAAATAAAACAACACACTTAGTATCTATTGTTTTGGACAAAGTCAAAGAATCAAAATCTAATACACAACAACTTTGTATTGGGTTGTCATCATATGACTTATCAACAGGCGAAGGTGCAGTATTTGAAACCTATTCAAAATCAGATGATGTATTAGTTGGTTTAGATGATGCACAAAGATTTTTAGAAACTTATCCTCCAAGAGAAATTATTTTAGAAAATAACTTAGCAGAAGACGAAACAATTGCTAACATGAGTGTTAGTGAAATACTAGGTTACTTGGGAATTGATAAATCTAGCACATTTACAGTAAAAATTACTGGACATAAAAAATTATCTTGGCAAAAAAATTTATTTGAACAAATTTATAAATTAGAAACAAATGTTGATATTATAGAAATATTAGGTTTACAATGGTTAAATTGGGCTAGATTAAGTTTGGTTTTACTATTAGATTATGTGATGTCACATCAACCTAGACTATTAGAAAAATTATCTGTACCCGAATTATTTTCATCTCATAAATATTTATATTTAGGAAATAGGGCATTAGACCAACTTGATGTTTTTAATAAATTAAATGGAAGTCAGGAGACTTGCTTATTTAAAATAATTAATTACACAAAAACTCAAATTGGTAAAAGATATTTGCAGACCCAACTAGCAATGCCATTAATTGATGTATCAGAGTTAAACAAAAGATATGATACCATTGATATTTTAACAAAAAATTCTCATTCAGTCAAACTAGTTAAATATTTGGAAGACATCTATGATTTAGACAAGTTAATTAGAAAATTAGAAATAAATATGATTAGTCCAGGTGAACTATACCAAATATATGTTAGTTTTTATCAAATTAATAAACTTGGAGAATATTTGCAAACAAATAAATTAGAAAAAACTTTTGATATCAACAAAAAATTAATAAAAGAAACAACTAGTTTAGAAAAATGGATTAGTGATACATTTGCAATTGAAAAAATAAATGGCTTAAACTTTAATAATTTCTTTGAATCAGACACATCTTTTTACAATAAAGAAATACATGGGGAAATTGATGAACTTCAAAATCAAATTGACTTAGCACAAAATTTTATGGGATATTTAATTAAAGCTCTTGAAGTACATATTGACGACAAAGTTTATTTTAAAAAATCAAGTAAAAAACAAGAAGGGGAAACTGAATCAGATTCAAAATCTTTAATTTCCCTTAAATATAATGAACGCGATGGACATTATTTATTAATAACCAATAGAAGATGTGAGATATTAAAGAAAAACCTTGCAAAAGAAAAAACACTACATGTCGGAACAATTCAAATTAAACCTTCTGATTTAGAATTTAATGAACTTCCAAAATCATCAAGCACAAAAATAACAAGTAAAAAAATTCAAGAAATGTCTAAAGATTTAGTTGTTTTAAAGCAGTCTTTAGCAAAAAAATTAAAGGAATTTTTTAAAGCTGATATGATAAAATTTGCAGAATTATATTCAAATAACATGCATAATTGGGCTAAAAAAATTGCATATATTGATTTTATTAACTCAGGAGCAATTTGTTCCGTTTCAAACCATTACTCACGACCAGTAATTAATTTAAAACAATCAAGTTATTTAAAAGCATCTGAAATGAGACATCCTATTGTCGAAGTAATAAGCCCAGACACAAGTTATATTCCTCATGATATTGAATTAGGATTTGAAACCGAACAAGAAGGTATTTTATTGTATGGAATTAATTCATCTGGTAAATCAACATTAATGAAATCAATTGGATTAAATGTTATACTTGCACAAATTGGTTACTACACTGCATGTTCCAAGTTTGAATATTCCCCATATACTTCATTATTTACTAGAATTAGTGGTAATGATAATATGTTTAGAGCTCTTAGTGCATTTATGGTTGAAATGACAGAACTGATGGCAATATTAAAAAGAAATAATGATAAATCACTTATTATTGGCGATGAAATTTGTAGAGGAACTGAAGAAAAAAGTGCAAATATTATAGTATGCTATATGCTAGAGACATTGGCAAATGCAAAATCTAGTTTTATAACAGCAACACATTTACACCAAATTGCGTCAATGGAGTCAGTTGGAAAATTAACACGCGTAAAAGCCAAACATTTAAAAATAACTTATGATCCGGCAAATGATTCGTTAATTTATGATAGACATTTATCAGATGGTCAAGGTGAAACATTTTACGGACTTCAAGTTGCTAAATTTTTAATGAAAGATAAGTATTTTAATGAAAGAACAAGTGAAATATTAAAAGAATATGAAAAATATCAACCAACTGCAATTTCGAAATATAACTCAAATGTTTACATGAACTGTTGTGAAATATGCAAAACAAAAGCAAATTTAGAAACTCATCACATTGTATGGCAAAAAGATTTTAATAAAGATGAAATAAATTTAAATAAATTTTACTTAAAAAAGAATGATTCAAGTAACCTTGTTAGCTTATGTACTGAATGTCACGACAAAGTAGACAGAAATGAAATAATAATAAATGGATGGATTAATACTTCATCTGGAAGAAAATTTGATTACGAACTAGTTAAAAATGAGCCCATAAAAAAATCAAAATATTCAGATGAACTAGTTGAATTCGTAAAAAGTCTTAAAAAAAAAGTAAAGTCTGATGAAAAAATGGCAGTAATTAAAATTAAGGAAAAGTTTGATAAAAAAATGTCATCAAAAACAGTACTTAGTATATGGTCAAGTTAATTATCCCACAAATATTTCCAATGCGCTTGATGCACAATATAATAAATATATATAATTATAATGTTAATATTACAAATTACATTATTTGTAACTTTTATTTTTTTAATTTTGGGTTATTCGTATATGTTAATAACTCCAGCATTATTAGTTGGGAAGACCCCGATAATCCAATATGTAAAATTATTAGCACAAACATTTTTTACTTGGGTTTTAACTCAAGGGTTTAAAACAAATTTTAAGTTAGCACAATCTGAACAAAATATTGGAAAATTAATTAATGAAAATCAAGATAAAATCGATATATTGATATGTAATCATACATCAACATTAGATTTTTTAATAATAATGAGTTATTTACAGGAATGGGAAATAGATTCATATAACTTTGTTTTTAAATCAGATATTTTATACACACCAGGCTTTGGTTTTATAATGTATTCAAGCCCAGATATTAAATTAAATAGAAACTGGGAACAAGATAAAGAAACTTTAGGAAAACAATTAGATAAAATTAAACAAAATGGAAAAAAACAAGTAATTTTAATATTTCCAGAAGGAACTCGATTAACCGAAAAGAAACTTAGTGAAGGTCAAAAGTTTTCGGTTGAAAATTCACTACCAGTTTATGAAAATTTAATGGTACCTAAATCAAAAGGTTTATGGTTTATTGTTAATCATTTAGCCCAAACAAATAAATTGGGGCGAATTTGGGATATAAGTTTAATATTTTCAAAATTTATAAAAAAATCAATTGGAATAACTGATATATTTGGTAAACCAGTTGGTGATGTTAATGTGGTTTGGAGAGAAACAAAACTTGATTTTGATTATACAAGTCCAGATAAATTTAAATCATGGTTAATGAACTTATGGATAACAAAAGACAGTATAATTAACAATTGGGATAAAATTATTTTTAATCAAATTTATCCGGAAACAAAATCAAAAATAAGTACCAAATTAATTATTATTATAATTTTAGTTACAACTATTGGATTATTGCTAAACAAATACACAAGGTATTACTTAATTGTATCTTTAATTTTAAGTTATTTATTAATTATTTTTAAGCTTTAGTAAAAAATAAAAATTTATTAATTATTGAAATTTTATAATTTTAATAATATATAATCTAATATAATAAAAATGAAATCAATAGTAATTTATACCGATGGTGCAGTACCAAATAATCAAGTAAAAGGAAACAGGAAAGGTGGTGTAGGAGTATTTTTTGGTCCAGAAGATTTAAGAAATATATCATGGGGATTAAAAGAAACACCAAAAATAAAAGTTACAAATCAAGTATGTGAACTTATGGGATGTATAAAAGCAATTGAAACAATAATTTCGACAGAAAAAATTGGTAATAAAATAATTGAAATAAGAACAGACTCAATGTATATTGTTAACACAATTAATGATTGGGCAAAAAAATGGGAAAAAGCAAATTGGAAAAAAGCAGATAATAAACCAGTTCAAAATTCCGACTTAGTAAAAAGACTTTATTATTTAGCAGTGAATTTAAAAGTTAAATTTACACACGTAAAAGCACATACATCAGCACCACCAGTTAATTCACCAGAATATCCAGATTGGTTTGGAAATTTTATGGCAGATAAATTAGCAGTCGAAGCAACAAAATAATTAAACAATACTTTATTTAGTTAATTTGTGTAATTAATTTTACAGCCAATGGTCTTTTTTCCAATTTGTTTTGACAGGCGAGACTAGCAACTTTCGCCAAGTCTGTGGAAATAATGTTATTTTTTTCATAATATTCAGTTGTATAATATAAGAACTGAGAATTTCTACGGTCTGGATCCAATTCTCCTTTTTTATTTGGAAGTTTTTCATATTTTGGTTTTAATGTGCCTGTTTCTGTAATTCCATACATTTTAATTGTTACTTTAATTGGTCCTGCAATAAGTTTTGCTAAAGCAGACTTATCTGATGGATTATATTTTGGTTCTTTGGATATTTTAACCAATACAAATTCATATTTATTATGATTTGATATTTTTTTTCCAATTATTTTTTCTTTTAGTTCACTAATTGAGTTAGATTTTCCAATTTTTTTTACCGAATTTTTTTCTGTGTTAAATTTGAATAACCAGTATTTATTTAAAATTTTGATTTTCATTAAATTAAATTAGAAATAATATTATTCCGATTTAAGGATAAAACTTCTATATTATTAAATACTTATATGGCTGATTTAGGAGAAGCATTTAATACATTAAAATTTTATAAAAAACCATTTCAAAACATTGACTATTTTTTTACCCAACGTGAACTAACAGAAGACCACGAATATATTGACAAAAACATGAACAGAAAAACGAAAAAAGTTAAAGTTAAACATAACTTTTTAGCATTAAATATTCCAACAATTGTAACTACTACTACAGAAAATGGACAATCTGTTGATAAACCAATGGGTTTTGATATTGAAATTTATGGGGATGAAGGTTATCACTATAAAGGAACAATAACTTCATACCAAGGAATAATTCCAAATTTTATGGTTCCAATTAAAGGAGATAAAAAACTATTTGTTAATATTCATTACAAGTTTTCTGATTCAAATAATAATTCATTATCAAAAAAATTTGTAAATTTTATCGAAGTTCCTAAACGCTTTCAAATGGTTGATGAAAATGATTCTCATATGACAGGGAAAAAAGATGATGATTCTGATATTGATATTTAATTTATAATTATTAAAATAATTTAATTATAAAATAAATAATTTAAATAACTGTCTTATTCAAATGACTTTTTAATTTGACCGAATAACTCTGAATAATATTCAACAACTTCCTTTAAAATTAATTTAATATTTCCAGTTTTTTCTAATTGATAGTGGAAATGAACTTTTTTTGCTAAGGGATGTGGTAAATTATAACCAGCAAAGCTGATTTTAGGATGTAATTGAAGTCCACGTGCAATTAAATTTCCTAGTGTGTGATCCTCATTATTAACAATAATTTGACCTTGTAGTTTTTTATCATCGGTAGATTCTGTGCTTGCTTTATCTTCATTTAATAATTTTAAAAAATTTCTTATTTTACGTTCAATATTAACAAGGGCCACATACATTATACGTTTTTCATCTATTTGACCACGTGACTCTACGAAAAAATCAAATTCATCAGGTTTTACTTCCTTATAAGCAGCAATACATGCAGCACTATACATTGCATCTTCGTATTCTGTTCCTAATTTAGTAATTGCACTAAATGCAATTTCTTGTCCAGGTTGTAATTTAACGATTGGAATTGGAACTTTATATGGAGATTGAATTTGTTTTTCATCGTAATAAAACTTGGCATCAGCAGTAGATACAGTAATAATTTCATTTGTTTTATTTTTGGTATTAATGTACATTGTAAATTGTTTGAGATTAGAAGTATTTAAATTTTTTTCAACATTTAATTCGATGTTGTCATCTTCGGTCGGTTCTTCTTGAATATCGTCTAGTTCTGGTGCATTTGTTTTAATTGTGTAATCAACAAAATCCACAGTATTTTCTATACCCCATACAGGCATGTGTCTTAGTCTAAGTTTTAAATAGTTATTATGGAATACCGAAGTATTTTTATCAAATTTAAATTCGTTAAATGCATAAATTGGGATATCAGAAAAAATTGTACGACGGATTGTATTTGTTATAATGTAATTTATATTTGGACCAGATATTTTAAAATCAAGTCTAGAATTGCCAAGTTCTTTAGTATGTTCTGTTATTTTAAGATTAACTTTATTTACTTTAATCATTATATATATATACATTTAATTCCTTTTAATATTAATTTTCATTTTTTTTTAATTAAAGAATTATCTTATATATTTAATAATGAAGGTCGTATTTTATTCTGAACAATGTGACTATTGTAAAAAGTTATTGGCATATTTGGAAAAATATAACATAAAACCACTTTTTAAATTAATAAATATTGATAAAACTCAAGCTCCAAAAGAAATTGATATTGTACCAACAATTATTGATACCGAGTTAAACCAACCACTTAAAGGAAAAAAAGCATTTGAATATTTATTAAACGTGAAATATTTTAATAATCCCACTAATAATGTTGATTATATTAAGGAACTTCCTCCTAATCCAGAAATACCTGAAGATGAAAAAGCAGTAAAAGCAGATTCAATTAACTTAAATTTAACAAATGGAAATAATTTTGTTATTAAAACAGATAGTCAAATTAATGATTTATTTAGAGAAAATGAATCAACTATTTTTTATGAAGCTTCTAAAGAAATGGATGTAGCAAAGTCTTCCCAAGAAATGGCTCAATTAAGACAAATTCAGGACAAAAAACTACAAACGTTATTAAAAATGAGAGGTCAAAATTATTAAATTTATAATATTAAATAATATAATTTTATAAAGTAAAAAACAAAAGGAGAAAAGCCGGGCTCCTTATGTTTCAAAATCACCCACTATTCTTGTGAGAAAATTAATAAGAATTGGCTTTTAGATTTGTTTATTGATTATTGATTATTGATTTAGTTTTTAAGAACAAACTTGCAATAAGCATCGTATGAATCAATTTTAGTGTTAATGCATTTTGTAGCAGGGTCCATCATAACGACACGAGCATCAATTGCATCAATAAGGTTGTGGTCGTGAGTAATTACAACGATTCCACCAGTGTACTCACGTAACCCATCAATTAGGGCTTCAACTGTTTCAATATCAAGATGATTAGTTGGTTCGTCAAGAATGAGACAGTTAGGACGCATGAAAACTAACTGCACAATGGCAACACGTGCTTTTTGTCCGCCCGAAAGTTCCCCAATTAATTTCTTGTGAGCAGATGTTTCAAGACGAACGCGACCTAAAAAACTGCGAACCGATTGTTCAGGACCACCGGCACCAATGAAATCCATTGGAATAATGCTTCGCAGATAATCAACAGGTGTAGAATCGAGAGGAAGTTGAGCCTCAAAGTGTTGATTATAATATCCGATTCTGGCATGTGGGTTAAAAGTAATTTCTCCATCAGTAGGGGTAATTTCTTGAGTCATTAATTTAACCAGAGTTGATTTACCAGAGCCATTTGGTCCAACAAGAACAATTCGAGAATTTGAGTCAATGCCAAAAGTAACCGATTCTAAAATTGGTTTGTCTGGAGAATAAGCAAAACTAACTTTGTCCATAGTAATTAGATTACCTTTAAGCTTGTTTGGCTCTTCAAACTCAATTAGTCCATCAAAAGGCTTTGGTGGACGAGGGACAGCAATACTCATGTGTTCATCAATTTTCTTCTTGTCACCTTTCTTTTTTAGGTCCCTAAATTTTTTATCCCAAGTTTCCCATGCTTTTTCTGCTTCGCGCATTTTGTTAGAATATGCATGTTTGTATGAATCATAGTTGCCTTTATATTGGGCTAACTTTTGGGACTCAATCGCTAAAATATAATCACATACATCATTAATGAAACCAATGTTATGTGATACAATGATAACAGTACCTTTCCAAGTTTGGAGATAATTACTTAACCAAATGATTGCTTCAAAATCCAAGTGATTAGTTGGCTCATCAAGAAGTAGGAGGTCTGGTTCCAAGTAAAGAGAACGTGCTAGTGAAATTCTCATGCGCCATCCTCCACTAAACTCAGTAAATGGTCGTGTTAAGTCAGATTCAGTAAAACCAAGACCTGACAAAATCTTAATTACTGTTGCGCGCTCTTTATCTTCATTCCATGCATTAGTATAATCATAGAGTTCAGCATGTTTGTTTTGTAGAGCTTCGAACTCTTCTTCATCACCAGAAAGTACATCAAATAAGTCTTCGATTCGCTTGATTTCTTGTTGGTACTTAAATAGTTTAAAGTTAGACCCCAAAACAATATCAAGTGGAGTTGCGGTTGGCTCAGCATCAAATTCTTGTTCTACATACAAAGTATCAACCTGAATTGAATTACTACCGCTTTTTCCTTCACGCATAAAAAGTAATTTTTTAAGTAAGGTTGATTTACCTGAACCATTTGGACCAATAAGCCCATACTTTTGACCAGGAGCCATTGTAAGTTGAGCATTGGTAAATAGTTTTTTTCCGGCAACATATAGGTCAAAAGAACTAATACCAATTGTGGTCTTTGTGAAAACAACACGTTCAGCAACTAAATTCGCAAAGTCAGCTTTTTCAACTGCGTGTGTGTCAATAGCTTCTCCAGATAAAATACTTGCAATAATAGGATTTGAAGCTTTAGTAGAACTTGTAGAATTAGTGGACTTAACAGACTCAGAATCAGAAGAAACTTCGCGTTCGGGTGATTTATCTTTACGCTTGGATTTGCTTTTTTCTTGTTTTTCTAATTTTCTATCTTGTTTGTCTGATTTTTTATCAGACTTTTTACCTTTAACCTTAGTATCAGGTTCAGGATTACGAGAACTAGTCTCAGAGATATCAACCGAAACGGTAGACTTGGTCTTTCGCTGTGAGGCAGGAAGATTATTGAGTGTGACTATAAGCGAGTCACCAGCTTTTGCACGTTCCTTTCTGGCGGCCTCTGGAGAGGCGGTACGAGCGGTATTTCCAGATTTACTTGTTTTATTTAACATAGATGCCATTAATAACTTTGATTTTAAGGTGCACGTATAGTTTATAAAATTCAATTTTTTTGTGGTTTAAAAAAGTGGAAAATATTGAATATATGTTTAACTGGATAAAATAGTTAATTAACTAATGGAAACTTATAATACTTCAGAAATAATACCAGAACTTAGTTCGCTAATATCTGAAAAAAAAATTGATATTATAAATAAAACAGATACTTTGGATATTATTAATTTTTTCTTAGAGAAACATCAAAGCGACCAACCCTTTTTTATAGTTAACTTAACTGAAATTATTAAAAAAATAAATTTGTGGAGAGAAAAACTACCAAATATACACCCGCATTATGCAATTAAATGTAACCCTGACGACACAGTTATAAAACTTATGCTTTCCATGGATATGTCATTTGATTGTGCATCTAAAAATGAAATTTCAAAAGTAATAAGTGCTGGCTGTTCTCCAAATAAAATAATTTATGCCAATCCATGTAAAATGATTGAACAAATTAGATATGCGAGAGCTAATGATGTTGATTTGATGACGTTTGACAGCTCACATGAATTATATAAAATAAAATTATATCATCCAATTGCGAAACTTGTATTGAGAATAAAAGTTGATGATTCAAAGTCCAGATGTAAATTTAATTGTAAATTTGGTGTAGGTATAGATCAAGTAGATGAACTTTTACAAATTGCTAAATTTATGGAATTGGATGTTATTGGTGTAAGTTTTCATGTTGGTTCAGGTTGCGAAGACCCAGAAGTTTTTAAAACAGCGATATCCGATTGCAAAAAAGTGTATGATATGGCTAAAGAAAAGGGTTTTAATTTTTCTATTGTTGATATTGGCGGAGGATTTCCTGGAGATAATGATGAACAATTTAATACAATGGCAGGAATAATAAATTCGTCGTGTGAAGAATATTTTGCAAACACAGACATTAAATTTATTGCAGAACCTGGTAGATTTTTTGTTACTTCTGCATACACTTTAATTTCAAGTGTAATAAATAAAAAAATAGTTAAAAACACAGAAGACAATTCCAAGCATATTGTTTATTATTTGTCGGAAAGTGTTTATGGTTCATTCAATAATACTGTTTTTGATCATGCTAAAATTAAATTACAGCCTTTTAATGAAAGAAACGAAAAACAATACGAATGTACTATTTATGGTCCTACTTGTGACTCAATCGATAGAATTATGATTAATTGTAAACTACCCGACTTGTCAATTGGAGAAGTGATTTTTGTTGAAAATATGGGAGCATATACAATTGCTGCTAGTTCAAATTTTAATGGATTTCCATCTACAGAATGCAAGTATATTATTAATTAATTTATAAAATATTCAATAGTAATTTATAAACCAATTATTTAATTTGATTTCATTTGTTTGTAAATAATATATGAAATTAGTCCTAAAATAATCATAATTAAGATAGCAATAGTAACATGTAAATTTTTTTTATTACAAGATGTATCATCAATTGGCACAGTAGTATTTGTAGTATCTGTACTATCAGAAGATTTAACTAATCCAATAATTCCTGCTTTTGCCATTTTAGACATATCAGCAACACTATCAGTAATACCATCAGCTAATCCAACAACAGCAGTTTTTGCTAAAGTTGGCATTTCACTGACAGCATTGGCAACAGTTCCTGGCATTTCACTGACAGCATTGACAACAGTTCCTGGCATTTCACTGACAGCATTGGCATTTTGTGCCATTTCCATGACAGCAACCTTTGCGCCCAAGTTAGTTGTTTCTGGTAAAATATCAACGAATGATTCTCTTTGTTTACGAGTACATTTGACATAGTTAAATTTACTATGTGGGGAAACACGTTTTGTACATTGCATAAAATCGTATATAATTGTTTAGAAAATTTATTTTTTTACTAAATTTTATAGCAAAAATTAAAAAAGTTGATATTTATTTCAATAAATATATAAAGACTAAATATTTAATAAATATAATGAGCTTACCTAAATTTTTGATTACTAATTATTTGGAGTCTTGCCAAGGAGACCTTGAACAACTCCGCAAGAATTTATTTGAGAAAGGAGTGTTTACCAAAGACTTTGTTGAAGATGGATTAATGTTATTATACCATAAATATGATACACCAGTTACTACTGAATTAGAAAGAGAATGTAGATCACTGATTATTGATAGAACAACGTTAAAAATAAAATCATATAGTTGCGAAACTCCCCGTGTAAATAAAGAAGGTATGGATTTTTTACTTGCAAATTCAACTGCGCAACAAATTATAAATGTGTGTTATGAAGGCACTTATCTTTCAGTCTTTAACCATAATGCAAAGTGGTATGTTTCTACTCGTAGATGTTTAGATTCACATGATTCAGTTTTCGACAATGGTGTTGTTCAGGCTGAAAAATCTCATTACCAAATGTTTGAAGAAGTGTTACATAATGCTGGATATTTATCGTTTAATGAATTTTCAACTAAACTTAACCCAGACAATTCATATTACTTTGTACTTATTCATCATCAAAATAAACACATGATTGATTATACTAGTCAATTCGGTACCCAATATGGGAAAATATGTTTAACATCTGTTCGTGATAGTAACCAAGTTGAACAGGATATTTATACAAATCAAGTTAATTTTGCCAGTTATGATGACTCCGGATTAATTTTTGTACCTAAAAAATTAACTTCAATAGATGAATTTGCAAATTCTAATAAAGAACTAAAATATGATACATCTCCTGAATCAGAAGGTATTGTTATTAGAGTTTGGTCTCCAGAACAAAATAAGAACAATTTGATTAAACTTCAAAACACCAATTATCAATTTGCATTAGTTCTTGGAACTGAAAGAAATATGTTTAAGGGGCTTTTGTATTTGTATCAAAATGAAAAACTAGTTGATTACTTTGCACAAAATCCTAATGTACAAAACCTTAAAAAGATTGTTAATCCAATGAACACAACTGAATCATATGACACAGTTGGTACAGTTGATGCTGTATTTAAAGTATGTACATCTGAAATTTTTGAACTTTTTAAACTATTATGGTCAATTAAAAATGGCCAACATCAAAATAAAGAACTCTATGATATGTTACCAAAAGAATACAAAGATGTTATGTTTGCAGTTCGTGGAATGTATTATAAGAAAAAAGCTAACCTCCATAAAAAAGATGGAGAAACAATGACTCTTCAAGACATTAAGAATACTCATCTTAAGATTAGCGATATTTATAATTACTTAAAAACTGTTCCAACCGAACAGTTTGTTGCATTTTTACGTATGAGAAAATTAATGTTTAATTGGGTTAAATCAAATCCATCTAATACTAACTTAAAAGAATTTGGAACAATTTCATCTCATTGTGACAAAGTACATGTAAAATTATGTGCTATTTTTACAAATAAATTGTATCCTAATATTATGCCAAATGATGTACCACCTCAAAAAGAGGTGGTAGAATTAAATAAATAAATTGTACCGGCTTAAAAAACCGGTGCTATAGAACGTGCAACTAAATAAAGTTGCGTTAAAGCTTGAAGAGTTCTTCGGCTATTTTTAAATATGTTGTTTTATTAATATCTAAATCAATATTAATAATTTCTTTTTTATTATTATTTAGGCTAACATTTAATTCTAATGTTATTCTAACTTTTTTTTCTTTTTCTTTATTTTCAATGATATTGATATCAAAATTGGAAATGGAACTTTGGGACTTGGTAGCAGGAATGGTTTCTGGTTCTTCTGAAGATTCAGATACGTTGGTATCATCATCTTCAATATCATAATCATCGTCAATATCATCACAGTTACAATTACATCCACAATTATCACATGCAATATTATCATCGCATAAACATTCATCGCAACAACCACAATTATAAAACTCGGTTTTTTGGTCTTCACAATCTATCCAATTAACAGATTCAGTTTCATCGTCACACTCGATGTCTAATAAAATTTTTTTAAAATAATTTTTTTTCATTTATATCCTATATTAAGTTTATAAAAATTTTTAAATCATAAAAATTTCAATAAAAAAAATTGATTTTTTAATTCTTATAATACATTTAATAATAGTTTTTTAATGTCTACTATGAATAACCAACCTATAATTAATATCGGCTGTTTGGGCTCTGTCTCAGATGGAAAGTCTACCCTAGTCGAGAAACTTACCGGAACCAAAACTCAGCGTCATTCTAGCGAAAAAGCCCGTAATATTACAAAAAACCAGGGCTATGCTAATATGAAGATTTGGTCTGACACAAGCGCTGTTGACACTTGTGTTTATCATACTACTGATACACATCCAACCACTTATAAAAATGCTGGTGGTGTTGATTGTGAATTAGTAAATCACATATCTTTTGTTGATTGTCCTGGACATCAAGAACTGATTAAAATTATGCTTTCATCAATTGCATTAATGGATGGTGCTGTTATTGTTGTTGCAGTTGACAAACCACTAACTGAAAAACCACAATTAATACAACATCTTGCGGCCGCTAAACTTGGTCGTATTGATAAAATAATTGTTTGTATGAACAAAATTGATTTGGTATCCAAAGAACTTTTACTTCAACGTAAACAAGAACTAGACGAAATGCTTGAGCAATATGACATTCGCCCTTACGCAGTTATTCCGACATGTTTTAATAAAATGATTGGGATGAAGTATGTGCTAAAAGCAATGATGGAGTTATTTAATCCAGATAACTTTAAACAAAGAAACTCATCAGCTCCTCTTTTTAGAATTTCTAGAAGTTTTGACATTAACAAACCAGGTACTGACTGGTCAGAAATTACTGGTGGTGTTGTCGGTGGTTCTCTGGGTTCTGGAAAAATTAAGGCAGGAGATGAAATTGAAATTCGTCCTGGAATTATAAGTTCAGACATGTCTGGTAAAAAAATTTGTATTCCAATTAAAACAACTGTTTTTTCAATTAAAACAGATACGACTGAACTTGATGAAATTTATCCTGGTGGATTAATTGGAATTAGAACTGATGTTGACCCAGTTTATTGTAAGGCTAATTACCTTACTGGAAATATTGCTGGTTTAGTTGGTACTTTACCAAATGTTTTCTTCCAGATTTCAGTTCCAATTGTAACAGTAAACATGTTTGGATTTACATGGGAGCCAAAAGTAAAAGATGTTGTTTCTATACAAATAGGAACCCATATGGCAGACGCAACAGTTAAAACCATTGGGTCTAATGTAACATTTGTGTTTACTGAACCAGTTTGTATTCCAGATAATCAACATATTATTATTTGTCGTACTATTGATGGAATTTTAAGAATTGTTGCTGAAGGATGTGTTACATATCAATCAAACACAAATTGTTTATTAATGGGTTAAAAATCCATCTAAATAATTTATTTTTAAAAATTGTGTTTTTTTATTTTTTTAAGTATTATAATTTTTTAATTATATTTAAAATTAAAATCTTATTTAACTATAAGATGAACAGTAAACCCGATCCTAATAATAAACTCATTAATATGGAAAATGGTATTATAAAAATGCAAAGAAAATATAAAACCCTTAAGTCTGAAATTAATGCATTAAATTATTCGGTAACATTTCAAAAAGACTATTTAATGAGTATGATAAATAACTTATCTACAATGAATACTTTAAAATTATATCAAGATACTGATTCTTTATTTATGTCTATATTAAATGAACTAAATGTTGTTAAAAAAGAAATTGAACAATATCCTGAAATTATATCTATTAAAAGTGTTGGTTCAATGACATCAAATGGATACACTAAAAAAAATACAGATATTACTAATTTACTTATTAAGTACTCTAATCATATAAGTTCTGAAAATGTTAATTACATATTAAAATTATTAATCGGAGAAGATTGGATTGAACAATTTTCAAAGGCTGACTTGGAAAAAATTTTATTTGTAAGCAGATTTATAAAACCAGTATCTGTTTGGGATTCAGAACATCACAAACATGAAGTTGACTATTTGCCCCCTCAACAACTTGATGATTCTCAAAAGAAAGCATCAGCTGTTACAAAAGACATAATTGAAAGTTTACTTGGAATAATACCTAAAAATGGTCCTCAACCAACAGATGATAAAAAATCACAAGAACCAATAAAAATAAATTCAATCATAATTAATTCATCAGATGCTGCTATGCCAGCTTTTTTAAAGACAATAAATGATTTAATTGAAATGAATCCCAAAAAACCTAATTCAAAAAGAATTAACCATTACAGTAGACTTGATTGTACAAATGTTCTTTTATCTGAAAACATTAAAATAACCAAAAACTTAAAATCAACTACATTAATTGAAGATAAAATTGGAGCATGCATTTATCTTAAAGTTAAAAGCCCAACAACCGCAGACACTAAATTTATCGTAATTCAAGGTATGTTTAAGGATGATTTACTTAATATTTCTAATAGTATTAAATTTGTTAAAGACAAGTATATTTCACATAAAGCTTCCTTAGCATACGATGTATTAACTGTACCAAAATATTTTAAAGATAACTATTTGAAAACTTTAAGTTTGCGCGATGTAATTGTTTGTACAAGCTCAGAAATTGCAGAAGAAGTTAAAAAGAAATATAATGATTTTAAGTCATTACAAGGAAAGCCTTTATTATCATTAATAAATGAGTTTTTACTTGCAAGCAAATACAGAAAAATCGATATTCTTACTTTGCTCTTAATGTCAAATGATGAAGACCAAAAATTAGCTTACATTTTGTTTGATGTTTTTAAAGCCAAAGACAAAAAAGACGTTTCAACAGAAGTTTATAATTCATTACATCATTCAATTAGAGAAATGTTAGATGTTTCAAAAGCTAAAGTAGAAAAAGAAGAATCAGACCTTTCAAAAATATCAGAATCAGATATTCCTTATGAACGCAGAATTGGTTTAATGAAAACTCAAGAAGATGTTAAAGCCAAGGCTATGGAAAAACTTAAATCAATGAAATCAAGTTTTCAAGGTGACTCAAAGGCACAAGCTTGGTTAGATGGTTTACTTAAAATGCCTTTTGGTGAATTTAGTCAAAACGAAATTATTAGTTTTAAGGAAGGATTCATTAAAAAGTTAAATACTATTGACTCTAAACTAAAATTATTTTCAGATAGTGATGTTGATAATTATATCAAGTTATTAAGAACAAATGACCCAGAAAACTCTTTAATTGAAGAATGGGATGGGTACAAGGTAGATAAGAAAAATTATTTACGCGAAGTAAGAGGCACTTTAGATTCTGCTGTTTATGGACATAAAGAAGCTAAGGTTCAATTAGAAAGAATTTTTGCTCAATGGATTAATGGTGAAGCTAAAGGAGCAGTTTTGGGATTACAAGGTCCTCCTGGTACTGGTAAAACTTCATTGGCTAAAAATGGTTTATCAAAATGTCTTAGAGATAAGGCTGGAAATCCTAGACCATTTGCATTCTTACCAATTGGTGGTTCAGTTAATGGTTCTACATTAGTAGGCCATAACTTTACTTATGTTGGTTCCACTTGGGGTAGAATTGCAGATATTTTAATGGTTTCAGGATGTATGAATCCTATTATTTTTATTGACGAAGTTGATAAAGTTTCCCATACTGAACACGGTAGAGAAATTATAAGTATTTTAACTCATATGACTGACTCTACACAAAATGATGAGTTTGAAGATAAATTCTTTGCTGGTATTAAAATTGATTTATCAAAAGCATTAATTGTGTTTTCATTTAATGACCCTGACTTAATTGACCCAATTCTTCGTGACCGCATTACTATAATTGAAACTCACCCTCTTTCTCTCAAGGAAAAAACCACCATTATTAAAGACTATATGTTCCCTGAAATTTGTAAAGAAGTTGGTTTTAATAAAGAAGAAATTATTCTTGATGAAGATATGATTAAGTTTATGATAGAAACTTATACTAATGAAGCTGGTGTCCGTAAAATTAAAGAAAAAATTGTGGAAATAATTCGTGATATTAACTTAAATCGTTTTCATTCTGATGAATATGCAATTCCATTTACTGTGACCAAAGAATATGTTCAAAGATTATTTGAAAACAAACCTAAAGTTCGCGTAAAGAAAATTCACTCTGAACCAGAAGTTGGTTTAGTTAATGGATTATATGCTACAGCATCAGGTATTGGAGGTTTAACTCCTGTCCAAATTCTTAAGTTTCCTTCCAGCAAAATGCTTGAACTAAATATAACTGGTAAAGCTGGTGAAGTTATGAAAGAATCTATTGAATATTCACTAAAGAACGCATTCTCTATATTACCAGAATCAGTGCAAAATAAAATTATTGAAGACGCAAATAATAAAAAAGCATTTGGTTTACATATTCACTTTCCAGATGGTGCAACTCCTAAGGATGGACCTTCCGCTGGTTTAGCTATTACTTTAGCATTTTATTCAATGATGTCAGGTATCCCAGTAAGAAATGACTTGTGTATGACTGGTGAAATTGATTTACGTGGGCATGCTGGTATAATTGGAGGTCTTGAATCTAAATTACATGGTGGTAAAAAAGCTGGTTGTAGATTAGCATTAATTCCTCAAGATAATATGGAAGACTTGGAACGTATGCGTAGAGAAGGATTAAGTCCCGAAGATGAAAACTTTCAAGTTATCCCAGTTAATAATATTAGAGAAGTGTTATCTCATGCTCTTGTTAAACAATAAAAAAAATTATATAATATTTTATCTAATTTATTATATAAATTTAAATGGAACTAAATTCTGAATATTACAAATTAAAGTTTCTAAAATACAAAAACAAATATACCAATTTAAAAGTACAATTAGCAGGTGCGATAGAAAATGAACCTAATACTCATAATGAGTATGTTTGTGTATCCCGTCATGCTCACGAAAAGGAAAACGAACTTCGTCGTACTAGTACTACTGACCAAATTATTCAATTATCTCGTTTGTCGTCAGAATTGGCTGAAATAAAAACACAAGAAGATATACCAAAATTAATTGGAATTATGTCTAATAAAGATTTATATGATTGGGTTACAACACAACCAGTTAGTGCCAAGTTAAAATGTAAACACTTTGGTTTGGACAAACGTGATGTTTTAATGGTATTTGAAAATAAACAAAGAAGAACTGGAAAAATATTTACAAACTTAACTGAAGCAATTGAATCGTACCAAGGCAATCCAAAGTATTTTACATTTATTATTAGCACTGCAGGTGTTAAATATGGTGCCATTACTGATGGTTTAGAAGCTGGAGTTTCTCATTTGCATTTAGTTGAAAGTATGGAAATGAATGAGAATGTTATTGTAGCTGGTGAAATTAAATTTTCAGATGGTGAATTATTTTATAATTTTAGTTCTGGAACTTACACTGCACCTCAATCTTTGGACAAATCCAAATATGAATTTGACACTATTAAATATAGAATGTTATGTGAGACTGTTTTTAGAATTAAATCTAATCAACACAATCAAACAGAAACTATTAAATTAAACACAATAAAATACAATTCAAATTCAGAAGCATCAGTTTTTCCATCAAAAGTTTATCCTTCTCGTGAAGAATTACAAGATATTTGCGCACAACCTAATATTCAAGTTTTTGAAGGAATTGATTCATTAGATCCAAAAACACGTTGTACAACAAATTCAATTACTATTCTTGAAAACAAAGAAATTAAAAATGCATATCAAGAACTTGGGAAAAAACTAATGGAAAAGGAAAGAATTCCAGACACCAAATATTATCAAAATATTTGTAACAATCTTGCAAAATTATCTACTTAATCCAAATGTTTTTCTTTGTTTTTCAAGTTTTGCAATAAATTTATCTTTGTTTTTTGTAATTGATGGACCTAAGGCTTCTAATGCGTTTGAAAAATTTAAATCTGCATCTTTTCTGTCCATTGTTATACCATATGTTTCCCAATACAAGTTTTTTGCAGTAAATATTGGTTCTGTACTGACACCAAGTAAATTCATAGTTTTTTTAAGGTCTTTTTCTGTTTTTGATTCAATTTCCATATATGGATCAAGACCAGGGAAAAAATCAAAAATAACTTCATTTGATTCATCTTGAAAAATTTCTCTGTATTTTACCAATTCATATTTTTTAATAATTCCTAATTGTTCAACCATTTGTGTCATCATTGAATAATCACTAACTATTACTTCCCATTCTGTTTCATATTTATCATCTGGATTTCTTTGTTTTACTGTAAAAGTTATGCGGTGTTTTTCATCACGTACTCTTATAGTTTGACCTGGTTTTAATCCATTATATGATGTTAACTTAAATGGAAATATTCCTACTCTTTTAAAACCATTTGAAGCTAATAAGGCCCCAACACTAATATAGTCAAAATTTTTAAATCTTGCTTCAATTTCATGTGACATTATTTTATTTATATATTTAGCCTATAAATAAATTAAAAAAAAATTGAAAAAACAAAGATTATTATATAGTTATAATAAATTTCTAATGGATTTTGAATATACTTATGATAATAATACCAAAAATTACCGCGCTCGTAAGGGCACCATTAGAAAGTGTCCTAACACGTACACTTATTCAGACTATGTAGTTAGTGTCAATCGTCCTTATTGTTATTGGAATAATAATTATCCCATTACTGAAATTGACTTTTTGCTAGATTCTAGTGCATGGGTTGGGCTTGGGCCAGGGGCCAATAATGTTAATGTGAATAGATTTGATATTAACAATAGTTTATTTTCATTGAGAAAGTCTGGTTTGTTTGATACCTTTATTGATGAAATTGAAGAAATCGCAGTTAACCGTATAGAGTCTATTGACATTGCACGCAACCAGAAGACTATTCAGTATTTGGTTCCTGCTTGTGGGCATTTTGGCACTCCTGGAAAAACCAAGTCCACCGATTCAGACAAATGGTATGAGGCAACAGGTCAGTATATTAACATTGGGGGTTTTGGTTACTGGACCAATAATTACTACATGCGGTCTGAAAACAATTACACCAAGCTAAACGTACCAAAGTCATATTGGGATAACCCAGACCATAGACCAGGAAATATATTGGAAGAGAATGAGCAAACTTATTGTCCCAAAACCAGCGGATTTTCCACATCTAATAGTAGTTTTACCTTAGGATACCATCACGATATCGCAATTAATTGTGTGATTATTTGTCCCGAAAGACTGAGGTTTAACATGATTCATAGGGATGGTTTCCCATGTGCACACAATTGTTCTAAATCAAATCATTGTGTCAAGGTTTTAACCAACAATCCTGGTTATATTACTAGATTTAATTTGTACTACCGTTCATCCAATACTGATGGTAAGTGGATATCCCATGGTATTTATGATGGTTGTCATAATATTTATGAACCAGTTAAGATATATTTTGATACAATTCATGCGAAGGAAATTAGGATTTGTCCTATTAGTTCTCATGGAACCATTACCAAATGTAAGGTTATGTCTGCTGGTCCAACCAAGTCAAAACAGGTGGTATCAAAAGATTCTCTTGTTACATACACTTTAATTATTCCACTTGATGGAAAGCCCAAGCAAACTAATGTATCTGATAACTATAACTTTTCTAAATCAAAAGATTCAAAGAAATACTATAGCAAGCTCAGAAAGGCCCAACTTAAAAAGGCTCGTACTTGTAATACTCATAGTAATTTTCTTGATTTATATTAATTTAAACTGATTTAAAACATATTTTTAAATAAAGTAAGTGTGTTTGCATAAATTTGTTTTCCACATTTTATTGGATTTATTTTTTTAATTCTGGCAATTTCATACACAATATCCCCTGTGTCAAGTGGGTGAGATTGTCTTGTTTTGTCAATAGATAACCAAGGTGCATCAGTTTCTACTAGAATTTTATCCAATGGAATAATCTGAATTGCTTCAACCAAATCTGTGTTTCTTCTCTTATCGCAAAGCCATCCGGTTATTCCAAAATAAAAACCTAACTCAATAAGTTTTTGAGCTTGTTCTTTAGTACCAGTGAAACAATGAACTACACCATTTGTGTATCCATGAGATTTTAAAATTGAATAAAAATCGTCCCATGCATCTCTACAATGCAAATATAGTGGTTTACCTAATGACTTTGCAATTTCAATTTGAGCAATAAATACCTCAATTTGTTTTTCTTTTGGGGAAAACATTCGATTATAATCTAATCCACATTCACCAACAGCAACAAATCTATTTGATAAAACTTCTAATTTAATTACTTCCAAGTCTTTAATATTGCCTACTGAATGTGCATCATGTGGATGAACACCAGCAGTAAAATATAAGTTAGAATTTTCCCCGCATAATTTTTTGTTAATTGGAATTTCTTTTAAACTATTGCTAATGGATATAATTTTAAGTACACATTCTGATGATTCATCTATAATTTTTTTTACTTTACTTGAATTATATGTTTTTCCCGCAAAATTTACACCAATGTCTATTGTATAAAAAACTTCATCTTGTTGGCTCATTATATTAGGTTAGTTAAATAGTAAAAATATTATTTATCAATTTTCTTAGAAACCCATTTAAACAATTAGACCCATTTACTATTAATATTTGCTCAAAATGGAATTTTTTAGTACAAAATCTCGATCAAATTTTGATTTGGCTAATACAAATACGAAATCCATAAATTATACTGTAAACATTAAAATCCCGTGGGTTGAAAAATACAGACCAAAAAACTCAGAAGAAATTTTATTAGAACCATTTATAAAACAAAAAATAGAAAAAATACTGGAAACAAAATCAGTTCCAAATATGATTATTACTGGAGAACCGGGGACCGGTAAAACTTCAACAATTTTATTTTTAGCAAAACAGATATATGGTGATAGATATAGTGAAAATGTATTGGAATTAAATGCATCTGATGATAGAGGATTATCAATTATAAATAACACAATTTATCCTTTTTGTAAGAAGAAAACCAGTTGTATTAATGAAAACTCTAAATCACCCAATAAATATCCAGCTCATAAACTTGTAATATTGGATGAAGCGGATAGTATTACTCCAAAAGCTCAAAACTTGTTATCTAATATAATTTCAGAATTTAGAAAAAACACCCGAATAGTATTTATATGTAATGATTGTACTCAAATTATAGAATCAATTCAATCAAGATGTATGATTGTAAAGTATCCAAGAATTAATTCTGATAATTTATTTCAAAAAATTGAACATATTTGTAAATCTGAAAAAATTCCTTATGATGAATCTGGAATTAACACATTATTATTTGTGTCAGACCAAGATATTAGACAATCTATTAATAATCTTGAATGTATTTATTATTCTTTTGGTAAATTAAATGATTCTACTGTATATAAACTAATTGATAAACCTAAACCATATTATATATCACAAATTCTTGCTAGTTGTTATGCTAATGACTATAATCACACTATTCAAATTGTTAAAAGCTTATACAACAAAGGATATACACCAAATGATATTTTATTAACATTTATGAAGTATTTGTTTGAAAATTCAAATGATTATAACATTGATTCTGATTCAGAAAAGTTTGATATTAAAGACGAAACCAAATTAAAAATATACGAAATAATTAGTCTAAGTTACATAAGAGTAAATGGTGGAATTGATACATTATTACAATTATGTGGTTGTGTTTCTAAAATTTACTTATATTTACAAAATGAAAAATAATTAAAAATAAAATTAAATAATTAATTGTTTAATTTTATTTACATGTGCTTTGTATTTTAAGTACTTATTTGAATTTTATATTGGTCGAGTAAAAACTCAATTCCTTTTGTAATACCGATATTTTTTAAAGTTGTTAAAATTATTTTCATTCTTTCAGTTGGTTTAGTATATTCAACCGATTTTTCTTTCCAATTATTATTAATTAAAAGTAATCCTCTACTTAGATTTGATTTAAACAGTGTATGGGATTTAGTAAGTTGTTTCATTAAGTCAATTATTTCAGATGAATTTTCTTTATTACTTGAAAAATACTTGTCTATTAAAAACTCGCAAAACTTATTTTTACTAATTGCATCAACACATCTGTTTTCAATAAAATATTTAACATCATCAATTGACTTTACAATTAAGTATTCTTCAATAATATTTTCACACTCTAATTGTAATGTATCTGTTTTAATTTTATCTGATTCTTTTTCAGAACTTTTAGGCTTTTGTTGGGGTTGTTGTGTTTGTAGTTTGTTAGCAACAGTTTGTACAACTGATATAACAGGTTTAGAGACTTGTACTTGATTTTGTTCAGTAACTGATTTATTTTTACGATTAATTAAACTTTCTAATAAAACAGTTTCACGCGAACTAATCCCTTCCTTTTTAAGTAGTGTTTTAATTTTTTCAACTTCATCTGAAGTTAAATCTCGATTTTTTGAACTATACCAATGATAAATATCTGGTAAGAAAATATTTTGTCCAATTATTGTATTATCGCAAAAATCATAAACTGTGAAATTTAACATTTTGTTTTCAACAAGATTTTTAATTAGAATCAAATTATTTATACGTCTTGATTCACCATCTTGTTCATTAATAAAGTCAAATTTACTACTTGCTTCGATATCATAATCAGAATAGTCTAGTCTGAATTTTGCCTCAACCATAGAACAGAAAAATGATAGATTATATCCTTGAACTTTTTGATAGAGAAATCCCAATATTTTTAAAAATTGGAGATAAATTTTAATAAAATTAATTTCGGAAATTATTTTTAAATAAAAAGTTTTCTGAACTTCCTCAAAATTTTCTTGGTCAATCTGATTAATATTTTGAATAAACTCAATTATGAGACTATCAATATTTGATTCTGATAATTTATTTAAAATCAAATTAACTTTATTGCCAATAATCTCTTTCTTATTTTGTATTTTTTGATTTTTCAAAATATTAGTTACAGGTTTTTTTATGTTTTTCTTTGTCTTTTTTAATTTATCAACACTACCGAATAATGAATTTAAAACTTCAAGAGTAGTTTCATCTAATTCTTGTGTTTCTAAATCCATTTTAAAGGCTAAAAATTTATTTATATCTAGTACTTCCATTAATTAAGTAACACAGTATTTTTTTAAATTAAAATATAAAAAAATCACTCTTTAATTAATGTTAAAGGAAAATTATTTTAATTCTTTTGTTTTGTTATTTTTTGGAATTATGGTTATTTATATGTTAAATCTACCACCAACGGTTATTGTTAAAAATCCTAAAATAGATTCAATGAGTAATGTTCAACAATTAGTAAATAAGAATAAATTGTCTCATGTTGAATTTTGTCAAAAATAAATAATTTAAAAAAATTATTGGTTTTACTTGTTGGTCATCTTATCTGCCTTTGCTTTTGTTAAAATTGTAATACCCAATTCAATGGCTTTAGATACTTTATCAGTAGGTTCATCAATAACAGTTTGGTCTTTAACAATTACATAATTAGTATTTTTACTAACAGAAGAACTAATTTTACCTCCTTGATTTTCTATTTTTTCTTGAAGGGCTTTATCGCGAAAACCAGTAAGAACGACTGTTTTTCCACTAAATGGACCTTTTGTTGTTGTCGAGCTAACTGGCCCGGCCTTAAACGTGACGTATTTTTTAACGCTATCATAAAACTTAATAAATTCGTCAAAATTTCCCACTAACAAACTTGATGTTTTTTCTTCCCAACCATTTATTTCTTTTAATTTATTAATAAACTCAGTTTTTGTCCATTTTTTATAGTCTGTAATTAAATTTGGATAAACTGCTAAAACTTGTTTCATACGTTCTTCACCAAGTCCAGGACCTATTTTATTCGAAGCTGCCATAAATTTAGCTAACGGAACATTATTCATAGCTTTTTTAATTGACGCAACAAGATTTCCTGCAGTTTTTTCGGCAAAACCTTCTACTTTGAGAAATTTTGTTGCATCTGCCGCTAAAATTTTTACAATTGTATTTAATCCAGCATCAACTAGTTTTTCAACATTTTTTTCGCCTAATCCTTTTGTATCTAATGTTGAAAAAAAGTAATAAATATTTTTAACGAGTACATTTGAACTCGTATCTAAATCATCAAGTATAATATCAACATGAGTTTCATTCCAATGCCATTTACATTTGGGTAAATCTGGTTTTCCTATTTTTGCTGGTTTAATTACTTTTTGAATTTTTGGAATAACATCACCTGACCTAATTACTTCAACTTCAGCTCCTGGGCCTAAAATATTATCCACAATATTTTTTGCGTTATTTCCAGTTGCTCTTTTAATTTCAACACCTCCAATATTAACAGGTTTTAATATCAAAGTAGGATTTAAAAATCCATCTTTACTTACATTCCATTCAATAGATTCTACTGTTGTTTTTGCTATTTGGTCTTCTAAAACATCTTTAAAAGCAAATGCATACTCTGGATTACCATCGATATTTCTTTCATGTTTACCACAACTTGTTACAATAATTCCGTCAATTAAATATGGAGCTTTTGCTCTACGGTCTTTTAAATATTTTGAAAGCATTTCATAAGTTAATTCTTGATTAATTGTTTTCGAATTAACAACCTTAAAGCCAATATCTCCAATTATTTTTAATTGTTTTTCAATAGGATAAAATGGGTCTACTACTTCGTAAAGTACCAAATCAGTATCTCTTGCAAGTTCTGGATTTATAGTTTTGCTGTTAACTAATCCTGCAACACTATTTCTGGTATTTTTAAGTGTCTTGCTCCAATTTTTTGCAAATGTTGCTTCCTTTATTATTAGTTCACCTCTAAATGCAATTAAATTTGTATCACCTTTTATTTTATTTTGTTTACAATATGTGTTTACCACATCCCAGTCAGGTAAATTTAAGTACTTAATTAATGATGTGATATCTGTTCCTTCTGTTGCTGTACCGCGGGTAAACATGTTAATTGTACCGTTGTGTCCATAAGTTAATAGCGCACTTACACCATCGAGTTTATCAGATAAGTTATATCCTGGTTTATATTTTTTACTCCAAATACCCAATTGGTTTGATGGAGGTTTAATTTTATCCATTGAACCTAACCAATAATCTAGTTTAACTTTATTTTTTGTCTTAACTTTTGCACCAATGTTTTTTAATACTTTAGATTTAGGTGCCTTTAATTTTAAGAAATCTATTAAAACATCATAAATTGCATCTGAAATTACAGATTTAGATGTATTATAATATTTATCTGCAGAATAAGTTATTAGTTCTTCTAGTTCTGTTATAGTTAGGTTAGAAGCAACTTCAATTGGATCTTTATTAGAATCAGTTATTTTTTTAACGAGTTCAGCCATTACTATATATGAAATTTAATGTTTAACTATGAGTTAAATCAATTTTTTCCCCGTTAAAAAAATTAAAAATATTAAGTAATTTTAAATTTAACTTGTATTTATTTTAACAAAAAAAGTGGAAACAATTTATTGAGTTTAGAGTAAAAAATAATTTTCTAAATTAAAATATAATGCCCAGTGTAGAAGAGGTTTTTAAAGTACTCTCTGCTGACGAAAAATTTATTGCTCGTGTTAAATTATCTCTTACCAATGTTATGAAAGATGGTAAAATTGACCAATACGATGCACCTGAACTTGTATTTTTAATTACTGATGCCTACAATGAAATGTCAAATTTACGTTTAACATATGAGGAATTACCAGTTTTGATTAAAATGCTTTATAATTTTATGATTGAAAAGTTTGATTTAATTCCTATGGATAAAAGAGAAGACTTTTCAAGATTAGTTGATATTGCAATTAAGTTAGTTATGATACAACCAAAAGTTGAACAACAAGTTACTAAATGCATGAGTTGGTTTAGTTGTTTTAAAGCATCTAAATCAACACAACCCATAAAAACAACCACTAATTCTATCCAATCTGGTATAGAACCCGAACAAGTTATTTCCGAAACTAAAATTGAACAACCTATAGTTGAAAAACCAGAAATTAAACAAGAACCAATTGCCGAATCAGAAGTTAAAGTTGAATCAGCTGAAGTAACAAAATAAGTAAATTTAATAAACAAACTTTTTAATTTATTTCAAATTATTTCTATTTAAAATATATCTTATTATAAATGGAAAAAATGTTTAACGTTTTATTGGTTTTTGGAGTGTTAATAGCCTTATACTATTGTATTCAAAAACACAAAAAAGAAAATTCAAACACAATGAAAAGCCAAGAAGTTAATTTTATTGAAAATTTTCAAATGGACAAAATTAAATATGACGAACCAGTTAAAACAAACACTGTTAAATTTGATTATGTAGTTAGACCAATTGAACAACAATTTATGATGGAACAAACGCAGGGAGTAACAATGATACCAGCTTATCCTAATAGATGGATTGAATCTTTTGATTCTGCAGGTAATCCAGTTTATAACTCTAGAGAAAATGTAACTGGTGTTGTCGAAACATTTATTGAACCAAAAGCAAGATTTACATATGACTTTAATAAAGAAAAAACAATAACTATGGACGGAATAGCAGATCCTGATGATTTTATAAATGGTCAAGGTAAAACACTAAAAGAAGTGTACGATAATTCTTTTGTTGACTTTAAAAAAATGGTACCAAAAGAAAAAGTTATTAATAGCGAACCAAACACTAACTTTGCAAAAGCTGCATCAAGTTTATATTATTTAACTCCTGATACATGGGTATATGAAAATGAAAAACCAGAAAATGGAGGAGAAAGTTTAGATGGAATTTTAGCTTCTGACCCTGCTTCCTATGGGTCAGTTGCCGCATTTTAACTAATTGTTTAACAATATCTATTTTTACAATTCTTATGTAATTGGTAAAAATTGTTTAACAATATCTATTTTTACAATTCTTATGTAATTGGTAAAAATTGATATTTCTATTTAAAAACATACAAACATATTATCTAATGCTAAAAAAATTTACAATTGGAAGTGGCGATGGGTATTTAGTTGACTATGAAGCTAAAAATAAAATAATAGATTATTTATACTCTAAACTTGATTTGTCAAAATACAGATACATCATGCTAAACAATATGCAAAAACTTAAGTTCTTACACGATAATGAACATTATGTATCGCCTAATTTCAGAGGCTACAACTATCTATTAATCATGTTAACTATTAATAATAACCAATATTGTGTTGCAATTGATAGAAAAAAGTTGTCATATCATAAATCACAATTAGATATGAAAACTATCCAAGTTATACAAGTTAATTTGAAAGCCACTGATACTATTTATAATGGTACAATGTTTGACGGTAAAATAATTCAAACAAAAGGCGAACATATATTTTTGATTCAAGATTGTTATTATTTAATGGGTAATAAAATGTTTGAAATGGAAATGGGTCAAAAAATGGCTCAGTTAGATACTATACTTAAAACACATTTTAAAAAAGATAAAACTCCATATTGTGGGAATTTTGAGTTTAAATTAAATAAATTGTGTAAATATACAGAATTAGAAAATTTAATTGGAAACTTGTCTACTTTAACAATTCCAACTAATGGAATTATTTTTTATCCGAGATTTTCGGGTGTTAATGTGTTACATATTGAGAAAAAATCTGACAAAATAGACATTAATACATCAAATAATGAAGTTATTGAACAAAAATCCTTTCATATAATTCATGATTTTGTAAACTTTCTCAAATCCAGAACTTATTCATATGAATCAAATGGTAAACATAAAATTTATTGGTTATCAAGAACATTAATTCCTGATGTTTATGATATTTCAGAAAATGCAAATGGAGAAAAAGAAGGAATTGCACTAGTTCCAAATCTTAAAATATCTCAATTATGTGACAATATAATTACAGATAAACCAGTTAAATTTAATTGCGTTTATTCTAACAAATTTAAAAAATGGATACCGTTAACAGTTGTAAATTAAAAATGGAAAATAAATTTGTTTTTTTATAATATGTAAACAATTGTTGTAATATTATCTAATGATCCTTTTGCAAATGCATATTCTGCTAATTCTTTAGCGTAGTTTCCTTTAAATTTTTTATTTGATGATAATTCATTAATAAAGTCAATAACATCTTGATTTGACATAACATCCCATAAGCCATCACACGCAAATACTATAAATTTATCAGACGAACTAATTTTATAGCGATAAATTTGAGGCAAGTGAGTAACATAAGGAGTACATTCAAGGTCTCCAAATGCTCTTGATAAAGACAAGTCTTTAATTCTCCAATCAGAACCGTCAAATTCTATTTTTCCTCCCAATTGTTCAATACGTTGTTTTTCACTTGGTGCATTTGGTTTATGATCCACAGTTAATTGTTCAGCAATATTTAATTTGTTACATTTAACTGCCCGTGAATCACCAACATTTAATATCCATAAACGTGATTTTTCATCAGTATCTTTAAAGTGGATACCAACACATGCAGTTGAACCACAGTATTGGATAGCTCTGGGGTGTTCTTCTTTCATTTTGTTTTGAACCAAATCATATACTTTATTAAAATACTTTGATGCTGTATCTGGACGTGAATAAATGTCTTTTTTAAACTTATTAACAAAAAACTGAGGTAAGTTTTCTTTTAAATACTTACTAACAGCTTTCCCACCATGACCATCAAAAACTCCAATAAAATTTACTGGATTTAATTCTTGATTTTCTCCTGATAGATTTATTATATGTACATGTTGGTCTTCATTCGACTCTCTCTTTCCTTGTAAAGAATGTGAAAATACTTTCATTATTATTATTGGTTATAAAATAATTTATAATAATCATGATTTTTCCTATTAGTAAATAAGAATGTCCATTTCTTAATAGTTTTAAAGAAAATAAGTGCGGGGTGAGTTTGAAAAATATTAAATTAATTGATAATAAAAATACTATTTGCAAGTGTCCAAGATTTTTTGTTTCCTTGAGAGTTTCCAGCAAATGTTATCGTAAAACTTTGTGAGAACCTGCCCATTGACTGGGTATTTGAAATTTGTCCAGTTACCAAAATATAAATTTGTCTAGAACCTGAATCAATAATATCCCATTTACATTCTGAAAATTCAAGACCATTTGATGCAACAGATTTTAAAAATATTACAAAGTCGTTACCTTCATATGTAATGTTTTCATGTGTGATTTTTGTGTATGGTTTAATTATATTGTCTGTAATAAGTATGTCGGGGTTTGTTATCCACGTTGAGTAAAAATATGTTATAAACTGATTTCCAACTTGAAAACCATCTTCAACTGGTTTTTTTGGTTTTTCTTTTTTAACATTTTGCATAGTAGTATCATCTGATTTGGACGTAGGAATGGGTGGAAAAGGTAGGTTTAATGACTGCATTAAATATTTAAATTTATTAATATATAAAGTAAAATTATCAATTTATTTTATATATTACAAATGAAATGGCAAAAACTGGAGAAAATTAAACTACGAAATGAAACTAAGAAATATTTTAGTTCATTTGTTACTTTTAATAAGTATAACTTGTACTATGGGGTTATAAAAGATTTTTTTTGTGTGGTTCTATCACAACATGAAATTCCTGATGAACTAGACTTTGATGAATCAAGTTTTAAGTTTAAATATCAAAATAATGAGGAAGAATATGATACACAAACATTAGATAAAGTTATTAACCAATGTGAAAAAAGTTCTGATAAGTTTATTGAAGCTTATAATTCAAGTTATTATATTAAGTTTCCTGTATCAATGGATTTCATTGAATGGCTAAAAGCAGAAACAGAAATTTTTACTGAAAATTATCTTGCTTATAGGAAAATTAGCTTGCCTTATATAAATTCAATTTATGACAAAAACACCAAGTGGATTCATGAGTTAGTTGGAAATTTTTCAGAAGAATCTATTGTGTTATTTAGAAATGGAGATTTTGTTTTATGCAAAGACATTGTTTGGAATTCTCCAGACATAAACCAATTTTACTTACTTGGAATTCCAACAAAAAAAATTAAAACAATTCGCGATTTAACAGCACATGATATCCCATTACTTAAAGCACTTAGGGATAAAGCAATCGAGCTCGCAGAAACATACGGTGTCAATAAAAATAAGTTATATATGTTTTTTCATTATCATCCTTCATATTATCAATTGCATTTACATATTTGTGTAACTGAACACGAAGCATTAGAAACAAAATATTTACGTCACTATTATTTGGATGAAGTTATTTCTAAACTAGAATTAGATTCAGACTATTGGAAAAAAGCTACTTTAAAGTTTGAATTATTGTCAAATACAAAGTTATTTAAAATATTAAAAGAACTTGGTTAATCGGTTATTTTAAGAGCAAATCATTTGGGCTTCAATTTGTTCGCGAAAATTTTCTGGGTAATTTATATTTGAAACAATTTGTTCACCAGAAGGTCCGCACAAACCCCATAGTTTATCATTAATCCAAATTTCATAATCATAATCCCAAAAGTTTTTAAAATCAAAATCAGGAGTTTGGTTGATAATTTCATCATATTTTTCACGTGACATATAATGATAAATATCGATTGTGCCGTCTTCATCAGCTTTCTCCCAATGAGAACCAACATAAATATTTAACTTGTGAAATTCTACTGCTGATTTCCAGTTTTCCCACTGTTCGAGTCTAGACAGTAAATGCGAGTGATGCGAACACAAACCAGGAAATTCAGTTGATTTGGTACATGGTGTTTGGTTAGCATCAACAAATGTACATAATTCTATGCATTGATTACAAAGTCCATCTGCTGGATATTTCTGAAATATATTTGAACGTTTTCTATGCCAGGTAATATGACTAGGTCGATTAACAACATGGACACAATTTATTCTTCGGCATTTGACACTATTAGTGTCGGTAGTAATGGTATTGTTATCTTGAAAGGTAGTAAATTGAGACATTAGTGTTTTTATGTATAAAGCGAATATATATAAAAAAAATTCAATTTTTATGCTTTTAAGTTTTTAATTAAATAAAATTTAATATATATGGTTATATAATACAAATCGATATGAATTATAATTCATATTATAGCAAATACATCAAATACAAAACCA
>JACCDH011629750.1_pt1 | contig 134928 bp, 113 predicted proteins | sample 7442481 | NCBI WGS metagenome assembly JACCDH01 (sample SAMN15323433, study PRJNA562643) | freshwater metagenome | isolation source: river surface water | place: USA:Blue River Watershed | collected 2017-08-15
CTTATTGATCAAGAATTAGCTAATAATAATTTTCCAGAAAACGAAAAGTTTTTTGTTAATTCGCTTACCACACATTATTTATTTACTGATCCCACAAAAGAACAAAATATAACATCTTTTAACAAAATTTTTAATAAAGATCTGTTAAGTAAATATAATGTTAATCCATGGTTTAGTTTAAATATAGATCCATCTACTGTAACATTTGAAAGTTTTGTTAAAATCTTAATTGATGCAAATAAAATTGACATGTTGCCTTTGCTTGGATTAGTACCTTATGTTAGTTTATTCAAAGAGTGTGTTAAATGGTCAATTAAAAATTTTAATACTATTACTGGTATAGATTCTTTACCAGCAGAAATAGCAAGTAAAGGACTCAAATCATTGGTTGATTATAATGGAAATACAATTTATCACAATTTAGCTATTATGTCAAGATATTTAATGATAATAGAAGATTTAAATAAAGCTGAAATTAAAAAATTATTTGGAGTTTTAAATAAAGATTCTAATAGAGAAATATTTATTAAAGAAAATAATAATGGTTGGAAATTAATTGATATTTTTTCATGGTTCCCATATATTAAAGATAATGATATTGGAAGTAATTCTTGGGCATATGATAATATAAGAACTTGCGTTGGGTTGTTAGATGACTATTTTAAAAATTTTAATCCTGTTACTCAAAATATTGAAGATTATGTTATTGTTTTAACAAGACATTTAATTAGTAAATGGTTCAGATATTTTGATCAAACAAACATTTTAATAACAACTATCAATAGTATTGTAGAATCGAACTCAAATATTAACGACAAACTATTAAGTAGACTTGGTAGAACATTTAATTTACATTTATATGATGACTTTTTAACACCAGCTATATATATTAATAGAGATACATATTTAAGTGAACCTAATTTTGTTCTTAGTATTGGTCAAGTAGGTAATCCTTTACTAAGTAAACAAACTTTTAAAAGATCAAATGACATAACAATTAGACATCCATTAACTGAAAATCAACTTAAAAAACTTAATTTTCCAGAAAATCCATATTTAGAAATTGAAAATGCCTTTGATGATATTGTTTCAAGTAGACAAGTTGTAGGAGCAAAAGCTGATCAATTAGCACCTTCTGTATCTGCAAATGAATTAAATGAAAAATCAGCAGAAAACAAATATTACTTGCTATACAAAAAATACAAAACTAAATATTTAACATTAACGGAAAAATTATCCAAATAATCTATTAATGTCAGTAGCGTGTAAAGCTTATGATTTAAATTTGTTTTTAAATTCAATTAGTAACAAATTAATTTACAATTTACAATTAGATTGGTTATACGTTATCAATTAAACATTTAATATAGATATAAAATTATATTTATATTAAATACAAACATTTATATTAACTCGTGGTAATAAAGCTAAATTTATATGTAAAAACTACCTAAATCAGTATCTGTGTATCTTACACAAACAAATAGTTATAACTGTTAGATTTATAAGCTTACTTTTAATTTTGATTTTGATTTTATGTATGTTCAGAACTAAAACAAATAAAAATATCTAAAATCTATTATATGATTAATTTTAAAGATATGATAGGAGGTTTTTTAAATGATAGCCTACTAGATGAGACAAATTCTGATAATAAAAAATTACTTGCAAAATTAGAAACTGATGAAAAATTTTTTACAAAAACTAAACAAATTGCAATAACACCATTAGATTTTTCTAAAGAAATGGCTTTGGAATTTTATCAAAATGTTTTACCAAATGATTTAACTGTTTCAAAAGAGCTTAAAGAGGAAGAAATATGTTTTCACAAAAAAATTGTTCAATTATTAATCAATAATATAGATGAATCACTTATACACTATAAAAAAAGAGAGTCTTATGAAACATATATAAGAAAATATATTGGATCAAAATTATCTGAAATAAATCCAAATTTATATTCCTATATAACAGCATTTATTGATCAAGCTAAATTAACTTATGATGCTGACAAAGCCGTAATTGAAGCTGAAAAAAAAGCAAAACAATCTTCAAAAGGAGCATCAGCTTCTGCACCTTCTGCAGTATCAACAGTCGCTTCTGCATCATCTGCTACTGCCACACAATCTACATCTGGTTCAAAATCTAAAAAAACATCAATTGATTATAATGATGTTAAAGAATGGGTCTATTCACTTCCTACTATAAAAGAAATTTCATCAAAATCTGCAGATGAAATATTAAAACTTGGTTTGGGTTTAAGTTTAGATAATCAAGGTAATTTAAATGGATTTTATAAAATGAAAAATATTGATTTAGAATTAAAAAAAATAGACAAGCAAATAAATATTATAGTAACAGCTTTTGCTGCTTATAATAAAAACGTTTCTGAAGACTTGTCATTAATATTAACAAGAGAAAAAAGAGCTTATTATGATCAATTTTTAAAAATATTGCCATTTTTTGTTGATAAATCAGAAGTTGGTGCTAAAGATGTTTTCATTGACATGTTAGATTCAAAAAATTATATTTTATATTTTTATTTAGATGGTCTGTACTATGAATTTATTAGTAAAGAAACTGATAATTCGGCACCAATTAATCACTATATGATTGATAATATTTTTAAAATAACTAAAATTCCAAAACCAAAATTAAATATTATTTTAAAATCAGATACATTTAAAATGACTAATATAGTAACACATAAACATTATAAAAATTGGCTTGTTAATCAAATTGATAAAAGCAATATTTTTAGATCATTTAAAAACACTTATTTAATTTATAAACAATTACAAAACTCAAATGAAAACTATAAGAAAATATTTAGATTTATCGAATATATGTTTCATCAACCAATAGAAAATGGGGAAATTGTTCCTAAAAAATCATTAATTAGTAATTTATTTAACTTATTTATTTTAACAGGAAATTTAGAAACTATGTATAAATATTTTGGATCTGAAAACACAATTGATTCTCATACAAATTTTACGTTAGATATATTGTTTATTAGAGATCAGGTTAATCCTAAAAAAGAGCATGCTCCAGACATTATTATTAGTTTAAAAGAACTAGGTTTGGATAAACTGACAACAGATGATGATAAATATAATCATATAAAATATTTTGATATCGCCAAATTGTTAACAAATAAATTTAAAGACTTTATTACAACAAATATTGCTAGTTTTGATTGGGACATAAAACTAGACATTATTGATCAATATACTCAAATGGATCAAAAAATTAATGAGTTATTTTTAAGATTAAATAATATAGGTTATCCAAATGGAATTCCTGATTCAGTAAAAACTCTTATTGAATCATGTAAAAAAGATCTTCTTAAATTTTTTTATTCAACATTTAAAAAACCAGAAAATGACGAAGGAATTAATTTGATTAATGCTTATAACTATTTTGATATTATTGATAATATTGATTTATTAACTTATAAAATTGATGATATTGAAAAACGTCTAAGAGAAAACCCAACTTCTGTTACACAAACTGATAAACAATCTTTAAAAGATATGGTTTTAAGAGTTAATAATAATTTTAAAAAACCAGCATCTTTAGTATTTTACCATTTGCTATTAGACATTAGTTATTTACGTAAAATATCGTTTGATGTTAAAATAGGGTTAACAAATAGACTAGATTATGTTTTTATTGATCATATAATTGATTTAATGGTTGTGTACAGACAAGATTATGATGTAAAGATTCCATTCAACAAAAATTTATTAACACATTCAAATAGAGCTTTACGTGCAACAGGACCAAATATAGATATTGATGAAATTTACAGTTTGGTAAAAACAAATTTTAACACATTTTGTTATGGTAATTTTACAAGAGTTAAAGGAGCAGATTGTGGTGAAACTTTAATATTGAATATTTTTAATTTTTTAATTTTTGATCAAGAAACTGGTAATTTAGATGAATCAAAACTTCCAGATAATGTTCATCCAGAAATTAGGAATTTTTATAAAAAATATAATAGATTAGAAAAAATAAATACAGATGCAAGATATCAATGGGATGAAATTATGTATGACTATGAGTTTATAATGCAAACCCATGATTATTGTGTGGATCCGGAAAATCACGTAAGATACAAAGTTTATTCTCAATTTGAAAACTTAAATGGATTTGTTGACACCTTTGGTATTCCAAGATCTGAGGCAATTGAAAGGTTTAAAATTTATGATGAGGCTGGAAATCTTTTACCAGGGAAAAAAGAAAACAAATATGCAGGTCATACAATTCGCCCCGGTTACATTTCAATTGTAAAAATTTTAAATAAACTTACTGGATTTGATAAAATATCAGAAAAATATAATGACCGCTTTGTTATGTCTAATTTAACTTTAAATTCATTAAAAGAAATTCTTCAGACATTTAAAAATAGTACTAAATTGGATGATTATTTTGTATTAGAAGGAACTAATGTTTACGACGATCAAATAAGAGTTAATTTTAGTGGTAATTTTAACCTCACTATGAGATATCCACATGCTTTTGTTGAATATGGTGGAATTAAATCTGATAGTCGTAGAGGTGTTGACAATTTTAATCCATTACTTATATATACTAAATTAGGAGTTCATCAAACTCCACCATTAAGATATTTTCAAAAAGAATTCGGTTTTTTAGGTATTCATACTACAACATATGAATTAAGTCATTTTAGACTTACAACATATAATATTGATGCTTTTAAAATTAAAGCTAATGAGATTATTTCAAACTATTTATATTTAAAAACTATAAATTATGACATTGAATTTATTTTAAATTTATATAAATTATGTTTAAGTGATGAAGAGCGTATTACTTTATTTCAATTACCAAGTGAAAAATTTGTAGAAAAATATAATCCAGAAGATAATTTGTTATTTAAAATATTTGGAAAAAAAAGTGACGGTAAATTATATTTTGATTTTTACGCATACGCTGATATTTTTGATAAAATAAAAGACTATAGAGTTATTAAACATATTATTTATTATTTGGATGGTGATGTTAATAAGCCTCTTGATAATAGAAAAGACACTATACTTAGTTTATTATTTAGGGCAAACAATGAATCTATGTTAAGAGAAATAATGAAGCAAGATAAACCCGATATTCTAATTATTAATCAATATGGTAACAATGTATTACACTATCAACAATTTATATATGATGAAAAAAAAATAGAATCAAATATAAAAATATTAAAAGAATATATTGATCCACAAACTTGGGATAAAATGGTCACTCATAGAAATTTAAAAGATGAAATTCCATTCATGTCAATATTATCAAAATCCAATATCTATATCAAAGATTTAATACCAAATTCTAATAGAGTCAAAGTTAATTTAATCAAACATATTTTAATAAATTATTTCAAAAAAGAAAATTATAAAATTATAAATTCAAGCACATTAACTTTAAAAAGAAAAAGTCAAATGAATGATATGAATAATTTTTTGTTAGGTTGTATTTTTAAAATTACTGACATAATATCTAACCAAGATATTAAAAGACAGGTTTTTTCTTTATTAATAAAAATTTTTAATAAGAATTCAATATTATTTAATCAAATAGACCTTTTTCATAGTTATAGACCGAAGCTTTTAGATAATTTATCTATTTTTAATAAGGATGAAGAAAATTTTTTAAGATTAATAATAAACAAAGATAATCGTATTAATATAATAAATTCTAACATAATTTTTAATAAAGAACTATTAAAAAAATATAATATAAATCCATGGTTTTATTTAGACGTTATGACTCCCGATTCAATAAGTTTTTCAGGGTGTATTAAATTGTTAGTTGATGAAAAAAAATTTGACATGTTACCATTGATTGGTTTAATAAATAATCCTGTATTTTGCAAAGAATGTGTTAACTGGTCAATTAAAAACTTTCATGTAATTAAAGATTTAGGCGATATACCATTAGAAGTTATACCTGAAGAAATACGAAGCAAGGGGCTTAAAAATTTAGTTGATTATAACGGTAACACAATTTATCATAATCTAGCTATAATGACTCAATATTTTCTAAAGGGATGGAAAAATATGAATATTGATATTAAAAAATTGTTTGGGTTTTTAAATAGAGATACTAACAGAGAAATATTTATTAAAGAAAATAAAGACGGTTGGAAATTAATTGATATTTTTTCATGGTTTACGTACGACGATGATAGTAAGAACCCAAGTATTAATGAATCATATGATGATATTAGAACAATTATTGGGTTGTTGGATGACTATTTTAAAAAGTTTGATCCAGCTACTCAAAATATTGAAGACTATGTTATAGTTTTAACAAGACATATAATTAATAAATGGTACAGATATTTTGATATGACAAAAAATTTAATGACAACTATTAATGGTATTGTAGCATTAAATCCAAATGTTAATAACAAACTTCTTGACAAACTTGATAAAACATTTGATTTACATTTATACGATAAATTTTTATCAGAAAAAGTAGATATTCTTAAAGAAAAATATTTAAGCGAACCTGCCTACATAATTACTATTGGTCAAGAAAACAATCCTCTTTTTAGTAAAACAACATTTAGTAAATCAAATGATATAACAATTACCCATCCATTAACTGAAAATCAACTTAAAAAACTTAATCTAAAACTAGATCCCTATGAGGATATTAAAAATGCTTTTGATGCGATTGTTTCAAGTAGACAAGTTGTAGAAGCACAACCTGCTAAAGTAGAACCTTCTGTATCTGCCAATGAATCAGACGAAAAATCAGCAGAAAACAAATATTACTTGTTATACAAAAAATACAAGACTAAATATTTAACATTAAGAGAAAAATTATCCAAATAATTTATCAATATTAATATATAGTAATGTCAGTAGTATTTGAAGATAGTGATTTAGATTCATTTCAAAATTTTATGAGTAACAAATCAATGTTTCAATTTGCAATTACATTGGTAATAGTATCTCATCTTAAAAATATTACAACAAACATAAGTGAAACTATTTTAACCCCAATTATTGATAAAATTACTAATTCAAAAATTAGTAGACTTAGTGTAAATTTGTTTGGTATAGATTTTTTTCTTGGAAAAGTTGTATCTAACCTTATATCATTTTTGTTTATGATGGTTTTATTATATGCATTTATTAAGACTAGTCGAATTGATAAAAAACTTAAAAAAGAACAAGCACCTTCTCCTGTAAAAGTTCAAGTAGCAAGTGAATCAAATAAAAATGCTTCTAGTCCCAGTAGCAAGGAAACTACTTCATCAATTAAATTAAATATTTAAAAAAATGAAAATTTTTAATTTAGATATAAAAATATATTTATATTAAGAATCAAATGGATAAAATTAAATCACAAACATTCACACTAACTTATGGTAATTGTGCGGAAAACCATAAATCAATGGAAATAATTGGTAAACAATTAGACTCTGGTTTAGAAAAAAAAGATTTGGACTCAGCATACACATATTTTACAAGCCTTGGTGCAAAATGCGAAATGATTCACTTAAAATACTTAATAAAAAATATTGTACCAGAAAAAGATTTTGATAAAATTCAAGATGCCTATTTACTTGTTGTTAGAGAAGGAGCAAAATATTTATTAAAAAAAGATTATCCTAATTTCAGTACTGATGAATTATATATGGAACAAGAAGTATTGGAAAAAGATAAAAAAGCATTTATGTACGGTCGAGTTGTAAATAAAAAAGCTCGTCATAATTTATGTTTTAGTGATTTTAATCAAGATGCAGACTATGAAAATAAAAAAGGAACTGTTGTACATTTTAATCGTGTAAAATATACAAATAAAATAAGATCAATGATTCCTCAAATAATTCCCAATGACAAAGTCAAAAACTTACAATGTGAAGGAAACTATTATTATGATGTTAAAACAACATATATTGGTATGCACGGAGATACTGAACGTCAAATAGTTATTGCTGTTAGATTAGGAGCAAATTTTAATCTTTATTATCAATGGTATTATCAAGGAGAAAAAGTTGGTCAATCATTTGAAACAACTTTATCGCACGGTGATATGTATTTTATGTCTGATAAAGCTGTTGGATATGACTGGAAAAAATCATCATTATACACATTAAGACATGGTGCTGGTCCAAGACATTTAATTGGATTAGAAGAAGAACCTGAAAAAAAGGCTGTTGAAACTAAAACACAAACAAAAGAAACTAAAACACAAACAAAAGAAACTAAAACACAAACAAAAGAAACAAAAACAAAAGAAACTAAAACAGAAAAAGTAACTAAAACACAAACAAAAGAAACCAAAAGCAAGTCTAAAAAACAAGCAAATAAAGAAATTGAAGTTTAATTAAAATTTAATTTAAAAAAATCAAATTAATTATAATGTTAGATCAAACACAAAATTTTTTAAAAGATTCTTTTAATTTTATTCATGTTAAATTTTTAAATTTATTATTATTTTTATTAGAGTTTTTTAGAACTAATACAGCAGGATTTTTTCAGTTCTTATTTAAAAATAACATTATGGCATTTGCTGTGGCTACTTTAGTAAGTACACAATTATCAAGATTAGTAACATCATTTACTGAAATATTTATTGATCCCATAGTTAAAAAATTATCATTTAATACTGTTGACAGCTTAAAAGAATGGGAAATTACAATTTTTGGAATATCTTTAAAAATTGGCTTATTCTTAAACACATTATTTAATTTTGCTATGATATTTATTATTGTTTATCAAATTTATTTGTTTTCTCAAAATCAAGATTTAACCAATGTAATTAATTGGTTAAGAAACAGTGAAGAAGCTGTTAAAGCAAGTAAACCAAAAGTTGTTGTTATGGTTAATGCAAATAATTGAATATAAAATAACTAATTCAATATAAAATAACTAATTCAATATAAAATAACTAATTCAATATAAAATAACTAATTCAATATAAAATAACTAATCTAAAAATTTAATTTTATTTAAATTATTTCTTCGTGTGTTAATAGTATTTTTTAATTCTAATAAGACCCCTGTCATTATTTTTTTGATTTCTCCACAGGTCATGGCTCCAGAACCAAATTGATTTTTAATATCATTTAGTTTTGATTCATCTAATTCAAAATAGTTTAGGTATTGGTAGCTTATATCAGTATTAATATTACCCCCATAAAGTTTATGTTCTTTTAATGTTCCATTACCACCGCCACCAGAAAATGCATATTTTTTAATTTTATCAGTTATTACTTGGTCACTATCTGACAAAAACAATGAAGACTCTGATCCAACCGATGAACTCATTTTTCCAGATACTCCTGTTAATGGTGGAATGAATTTGGAAATAATAGCACATGGTTTAATTAATTTCATTTTTTGAGCTATGTCTCTGGCCAATCTAAAATATGGATCTTGATCAATAGCATATGCAATTAGACAATGGGCTTGTTTATTAAACAATTGAGGGAATGCATCTGAAAAAGCTGCTGCTGTTTGATAAAATACCCAGTCAAAACATCCAATGTTTAATTCATCACCAAATCCAAAAACCGCTTTAATTTGTTTTATACTAACCATTTTTTTCATTTGACTAACAAATTTTTCATAATGAGTGTTTTTGAGTCTATATTCGGAATTAAAAAATATCCAAGTTTTTTCTTCATTAAATCCCACACCCATTATGTCTTTTATGTTTTCTTGAGCATATTGATTAATTTGTTCATATGTTAAATCTTTGAAGTAAAATTTTTCATCGTCCGCAATTTGAATAATAACATCACAATCAAATACATCTTGGAGCCATTTGGTAAAAATAAATGGAACTAAATGACCAATATGTAGGGAATCAGATGTTGGACCTCGACCAGTATAGATAAATATGGGTTCATTTTTTTCAAATGCATCAAGAAACTTGTCTAAATCACGGTGACAAAAAAATATATTTCTTTTAATCCATGGATGAACTGGATGTCCGGTAAGTTTTTCAAACCTTTCAACAAGTTGATCTGTAATAAGCTGGGTTCCAAATTCTTGAACTAGTTTATTGTAATCAACCGTACCAACTACTTTGGTTACATCAACAATAAAATCGTTGTTATCATTATTATTTGACATTGAATTAATTATTAGATGAATAATTATTAATTAAATCAATTTTTAATGGAATTTATTTTATAAAATTGGGGGACAGGGCGTGCGTGTAAAGTTATATAAGTTATATAACTTTTAAAAAATACTTAAGGATATAAATTCTAAGTTATATATATAACTAAAAAAGTTTTATGGAACATATATGTAAAATATGTAATAAGAATTATTCATCATACCAAAGTCTATGGATACACAATAAAAAGTACCATAATAATCATAATAATCATTTAAATAATCATGATAATCGTTTAGATAATCATTCTGATAATCAAAGTAACCATTTAGATAACCATACACTTAAAATAAAAAAATATAATTGTACAAAATGTAACAAAGAATTTTCGCATTTTCAAAACAGATGGAGACATGAAAAAACTTGTAAACAATCAAGTACTATTCAAGAAACTACTATTGATATTAAACAAGAATTAGCTGAAATTAAAAGTAAAGTTCAAAAATTAGAAAATAAAAAAAATAATAAAATTACAACAAATATTAAGGTTCAAGGAAACATAATTAATGGAAACAACCATGATTCGGGACCTAAACAAATTATTTATAAAACCGGTACTGAAAATGTGGACTTGTTAAACTATAATGAAGTTAGTACAATATTTAATAATGAAATTTCAAGTGTAATTAAATTAATCGAATTAGTTAATTTTAGCGAAAATAAACCAGAGAATCATTCATTTTGCAGTACTAATTTAGAAAGTCCTTATTTATCTTTTTATAATACTGATACCAATTCAATTAACAAAGAAAGAAAAAGACATTTTTTTGAAGAAGTTATTTGTAAAAGCATTCAAAACCATGAGATATTATATAAAAAGTTCAAGTCAAAATTTAATTCTGAAAAGAGAAAACAAATAGAAGACAACATTGAAAACTTAAAAATGATAAAAGCAAATAGTTTTAATAGTAAAATAATGGGTGAATTAATTAGAAAGCTTAATTTAATATCTTATAATAAAAGGGATTTAATACAGGATACTTGGACAGGATCTGGTTCTGGTAAAAAATATGAGCACGATAGTGATGAAGAATTTATGGCTATGTTATTAGATGATGAAGAAACACAAAAAATAATAGAAGAAAATAAAAAACTAAATTATGATTCTGGATCTAACTCAGATTCTGATAGTGATAGACCAAACTTACCTGGTTTAAATTTTTATAATAAAAAATTACAAACCGATAAAAAAAGATCAAACAAAAAAGATTTGGATGTTTAGCTATATAATTTAATTATAAATCAAATTCTAAATTTTTGGTTGCTTTTTTGTCCACAGTATTAATTGCCAAAGAATAAAAATCACTCAATGGCATAATATGATTGGAATAAAATTTATTACAAATTTCTAATCTTAAATAATGAGCTTCTTCAATTGTATCAGCCAAAATAATATAACTGATGTTTAAATCATCTAATTTTTGTCCAGGTCTATCTAACCGTCCTTTCATTTGTGGTAGCTTATCAGGTTCAGGTGGTCTTGTTAAAATATGATTAAATCCAACCAAATCGTTAAGACCATATGTTCCATTTGCATAAGAAACAACCACATGTGTTTTACTAATATCTGGATATAATCCGACATTTTCTAATGTTGCTATTTTTTCAGCTTCTTTTTTACTTTCCGCATATATTAATAATTTTGTGTTGGAATTTTTTGATGTAATTAATTGGATGTGTTTGTTGAAAATATTAATATAATTAACTTCTTCTCTGATTAATTTTTCTAAACTACTATATTTTAATTCATTTGAAATATCCATTTGATTAATTTTGTTATAATTCTCCATAAATTTTTTATCCATTTTTTCTTTTAATAAATTTTCTGTCCAAGTTCTTTTTGTTAAAGGTAAATTTACCTTAATGCTATCATAAAGTATGGTGTCCAAATATTCTTTGTTTTCTGGAAGCCCAGTATCTAACATTTTTAACATGTATAATAACTTATCAAATCTGGTTCTGAAAAATGTGGCACTTAATAATAACACTCCATGTTTGGAATTAATGACTTGTTTCCAAGCTTCCATAGTTTGAATGGCTTCTTTATTTTGTACTGTTAGACATTCATCTACAACAACAAAACTCCAATCTTCTTTTATTGGGTGTTCTCGATTTCTACCCATGGTTGTAATATAAATATTTAGTGTGTTGGCTAAATGTTTGTTTTCAAACGATCCATCAGCTTTTTGAGTTAGTAAATTTATATTATCAAAATGTTTTTTAATTTCATCAGTCCATGTTTTATAAAGTTTTTCTGTTGGTAATAAAACTAAGAATTTATTTAAATGATTTGATTTTTTATAAAGTTCAACACATGTGGCTAATGCGGTTAAAGTTTTTCCAGCACCCACGTTTGATGCATCACCAAAACCTTTTTTACCCCAATTAATATTTTTAACAATAAATTCAACAGTTGATTTTTGATGATCCCATAACTTTGTTTTTAATTTTACATCCATATACATAATATTATTATTGAAATTGGTTTTTTTAATTAAGTAATTCAGATCACAAATCATATGATAAAATTCAGGGCTTGATTTATTTGCCAAAAATTTTAATTCACCTTTTGGAACAAGTGTATTTGGATAACAGTAATGGATTAAATTTAACATTTCCAAATATTTTCCTTCAAACAAATAATCTACACTTTCATCCATTTTATCACCCATTCTAGTAACTTGACTAATTGTTATAATATTATCGTAAGCAGTATGGATTTTAACTAAAATTCCTTTTATTAAGTTCGCATCAATTTTAGACTTGAACTTTTTCAAATCAATTAACTTATTTGATGGATTATTTTTTCTTGCTTCAATATTACAGTCCATTAAATTTAATTGTTGAGAAGCTCCAATCATGTTATTTATAATTATTTGATCTTTGAAATTGGGTTCTTTAAATTCTACCAAATTATTAGGTTCAACTAATTGAGAACCATCAAACCAATTTAATTTAATAGTTTTATCGGAATAAATTATCGGTTGATTTAATGTGTCGATACCAATTTTAACCATTTGACTAATTTTCCATTTCCATCCTCCAATACATGTATCAATAGAAACTGTTATTTGATTTAAATTTAAATATTTGTAGACTCTATTAATATTTTTATCATATTCATCTGCTTTTAAATATTCTTCTGAATTAACATATTTAATTTGTATTGGTTTATTCGAATCAACCCAATCTTGATAACTAAAAATAACTTCAAGAACTTTGTCACCTGATTTTTCAGCGGGAATTCTTATTTTTTTACCAAATATTTTTAAGAACAAAATTCTTTTCTCATAAGCATTTAATTTTTGATCAGATTTTTTTATTTGACTTTGATTAATTTGATTAGTTTGATTGGTTTGATTAGTATTATTGGTTAAGTTTACAATATCAAATATATTTGTATATTCATTCCAATAATCTTTTTGAATGTCTAACATTTTCTTTACATATACTGATTCGGTCATGTCTTTAGTAATTTCATGAGGTTTTCTATTATTGAATTTGCTATTTAGTTCCCATACTAAACTGGATATTTGATGAGTTGATAGAGTAGTTCTTAAAATAGATTGTAGTTTAAGAATCATATTGGGATAACAATGAATATCAACACTTGTGTATTTTGGTATAAATCCATTAGAACATTTAGCACATACAACTTTGTTTTTATTTGGTTGAATACCAACTGGTTTATATGTTTGTAGCATATCAAAGTATTTTTTAATCATAACACCATCCCCAGACATTTTAGGCATGAAATTATATGATAAAAATATAACATTTTGATGTATATTATTTTTGCTATCAAAAACGGGAGTAACTTCTTTATAATTTCTCCATTCGTAATAATCAGATGGATCGTCTGCTTTTGATATTAGACTTGTCAAATTAACTAATTTATCAATAATTGATTCATTTATAATATAATCTGGTTCTTTGTTACAAATAAATGCAAGTGTTAAAATGTCAAATAAATTAGGTATAGAATTTTTAGAATTTGACTCTGTAATATAATAATACCTAAAATCTTCAATACAAGTAATAAAAAGTCTCCAAAATAATTGCCTGGAACCTGATACTTTTAAATACTGTTGTTCTGGTAAATTATATGGTTTAGCTCTCGCTAATTTACGTACAGAATCAACTAATAAATCAGTTGAACAAGATCCATGTCTAATACATTTTTGTAGGGTTGAACTTAATAATCCAACTGAGTATTTTTTAAGTTTAACATTAGCTACTTGTTCGCTAGTTAAAAAATGATCAGACGGATTATAACATATAATTAGATTATGTTCATTATTAGAATATTCGATACAATGGGATTTATTAATTTGATTAAAATTTATAAATGTGGCTTTTTGGTCAGAATTTATATCAATTATAATTGAACCAATATATTTATTTGGATTTGATAATAAATTTTTAGTTAGTATTGTATTATCTTTTTGAATTTTTGTCATAGAATAAATACAACAATAAGTAGCAGGTGGTTTGCCTCTTCTCCAATCTAATGTATCAATAGCCGAATGAAGTTCTTTACCAGATTTAAATACTTTACCTAACCAACTAGATGGTACAACATTAACACCAATATCAACTATTTCAACTGGTTCTAATATAGTATCAGATCTTACTAATAGTAATCGCAATTCCAAGTTATTAAGATAATAGTTAAAGTTAATTTTTTTAAATGGTTCCCAATCTATTTTACATAGCCTAAACCATTTTACAATTAGATAAAGTATGACTTCATAACCATGTGATATAAATTCTTCTTTTAAATGTAATAACCTAATTGCACCATCATATTCTTCTGCTAAAATTAGATCAATAGTTTTTAAAATTATTTGATCAGTTATTAGTGGTTTTATGGGTTGTAAAACTTTAACAGTAAATTGATAAAATTCACCGTTTCTGTTTAGTCGTAAAATACTATTGGTATCACACCCCCAAGTACCTACACATTCATAGTCTGCTGACTTTCTTGAAGGAGGGGTGTTATTTTTCACCAAACTTATAATGTCTTCATAGTTTGATTTTAATAGGTCCATATATTATAATCTAACTATTTGATGTTTATATAATTTTTTTTCAAAATTATTATATTAGGTTGTTTATATAATTTTATTATAACTAAAATAAGCTGTCCAAATATTCTTTGGCTTTCTTTTTAATCTCATTTTGTTCTGATTCTGATTTATTATCCCAATGTTTAACTTGTCTAGCAACCGCATAATTTGACTTGAGTAAATTTCTGTGTTTGAATATAAAGTTATAATATAGTGCATCCCAAGTTTCAGACCAATTATCATTTTTGCTTACTTTAAATGTGCTCATTTTATTGATGTAATTTGATGATGAAAAATAAGGTCTCGTCATCATTATTGGTGTTGCAAATTGACTCATACCATAAACATTTGCAACCATAACCCATTCATATGCATCTATTGCCCATTCCATAAAGATTCTATAAACTTCATCTGGATCAACTTGACAAATTAACATAAAATTACCCAAATACATGAGTCTTTCAATATGATGAGCATAAGCATACTTGACAATTTTATTAATTATAGAGTCAACTGGTTTAATATTTGTTTGACCTGTCCAAAATTTATCATTAAGTTTATTAGTATGTTTTAATTGATTAGATTTCATCATTTTTTCACCTTCTAAAATATAAAGAGTATATACATAATTTCTCCATCCAATAACTTGGCGAATAAAGCCTTCAAAAGACTCAATTGGTATTGACTTTTTATTTTCCAAATAATAATCATATGACTTGGTTACAACTTCATCATCAGTTATTAATCCAATATTCATCATTGGACTTAACACACTATGAAAAACAAATGGTTCTGATTCAGATACAGCATCTTCATAAGCTCCGAACTTACCAAGTCTTTCTTCTAAAAACTTGTTTAACCAAGTTTTAGCACCTTTTGAATCAATAGGATAAATAAAATGATCTAATGATCCATAATTATCTGGCCAGTTTTTATTCACATAGCTAATTGCTTCTTTAATATATTTATCTGATTTTGTTTTGGTAACAGTTGGTGGTACTTTATATTTGGGAGGTAAAGGTAGCCTGTTAGCAGAATCATATGACCAGGATCCACCGGTAGGTTTATTATTTGAATCTATTAAAATAGATAGTTTTTTTCGTTGATATTTATAAAATTCTTCATGAGAATACTTTGAATTTTTATAAATTATTTTTTTAATAGAATCAATTTCACCAGTTCTAACTAAAAAGTTTTTAGTTTCTAAAATAACAAGTTTTTTTCCAAATATATTTTCCAATTTTTTTTGTAAGGGAAAATCCCCTGGATAAAAAATAGTTACAGATTCATTTTCAGATTTAATGGATTTATAAAAGGAGTTAGATACTTTATCACAATCAATGTACTTTACATTAAATTTTTTCTTTTTTAACATGTCATAATATTTTTTCATACTGGCTCTATGATAAGCTAATTTTAATTTATGAAAGTCAAAGTCACAAAAGTATCTATGATCTTCAATTAAATAAATAGGTGTGGACTTTGGTAATTTTTTTAAATGATCAATATCAGAAAATAATTGGGTAGGGAATATTAAAAATGCCATTAGAATATTATTATTAATATAATAGAATAAGTTTTTAATTAAATAATAATTTATTTAAAGTATAATCAAGTAAATTAAAATTAAAGTAATTGATTAAGTTTTTTAAAGTTTATTTGAAGTTGTTAGTTTCGCTGATTAAATGAAGGTTATTAGTAACCCATCATTTAATGAGTTACTTATCCATAGCGCCGCGTAAAGGCCACTTCATATTCGCTATAGTGTACAGTTGGCTCACCTGACTAAGTGTCCATTCGCGGCTGTACCCGCTCTTCGTTTCAGGAGGGTCGCTCCCAAGGGTAGAATTCGCTCATCGCACCCCGTCATCCACTATGTACCTTTCGGTTTCAACTCGAAGAATTGAATGAGGTTTAGTACTCGGTTAGAGCCTATAACCACAACTAGTAGTGGACCTTTGTGTTCATCCCAGTAGAGCAAAGTCAGTACTGTTCAATAACACGGAAATACACAAAAACATACAAACATACATAACACATAACATAGAACATAGAACACAGAACATATAACATAGAACATAGAACACACATAATATATTTTTATTTGTTTTTGTATTTAAATTGAGCCAAAGGATTTAGTAAACCTCAAGCTCAGAGCCCATGTGCATGCGAGTCACCTTGTGGCGGCCAGCAGTTTTGGTCTCAGACTGTTCAGGGGCAACAGCCTTTTCACGCTGAGAAGGGCGAGCCTTGGAGACAACCTTCTTGACTTCCTTAGCATCCTCAAGTGCTTGCTTGTTCTTCTTCTTGTCCTCCATGCGCTGCTTGATTTCCTCCTGAGTCAGACGAGTTGACTTCTTGACAGGGGTAGAAGCAGGGACTGCAGCCTTGGGAGCCACAGTGGGAGTTTGAAGAGTTGCCTTGGCACGAGATCTCTCAACAAATTCGTTGATGGCATCGGAGAGAGAGTTGATGTTTGTGGTGAAGGAGGTGATCTTGCAGCCTTCAAAGACACCATCCTTAGCACAAGCACCGTTGAGGAAGTTGACAATCCAGTCGTAGGAAGTGTCTTTCTCGTACTTGTGGGTCACAGTGTCGCCGTAGACCACATTCCAGCAATCGGCAGACTTGGCAGGGACACCGTCAGTCTTGACAACCTTGGTGTTCATACCACGACCACACTTGGTCTTGTTGAAGACCTTGAGAGCCTTCTCAACTTGGACAGCCTTGGACTCGGAGTCGAAGGGACCAAAGTAGACCTTGCGGAGGACAACATCACCACTGTCACGAGAAGCAGTCATTTGCTCACGGAAGATGTAGTGGGTGTACATGCGGCCGATGGTGGTCATGCTGTTGAGGGGCAGAACCTTCTTGGGCTTGGTGTTGAGAAGGTCATCAATACCGGAGCTGAAGTCGGCATTCTTGAAGGAGCTGACATTGAACTCGTCATCAGAGCACTCGGAAGAGCAGTCAGAGTCCGAAGAGTCGGAGTCAGAGTCAGAGTCAGAGTCAGAGTCAGAGTCAGAGTCAGAGTCAGAGTCAGAGTCAGAATCAGATGAGTCAGAATCCGAGTCAGAGTCAACAACCTTCTTAGCAACAGGCTTGGTAGTGTTGGCAACAGGCTTGTTGAGACCAAAAGCTTCCAAGTTCAGGGAGCCGTCAGCCTTGATCAAGTTGTTCATGTTGAGGAACATGGCAGCTGCTTTCTCTTGCTTAGCCTGCTTTGCAGCAATCTTAGCATTGAGAGCGGTGTTGTCGGAAGCACGAGAGCTGACACCAGATGCAGTGTGAGACCAACCATCCTTCTTGGATTGAAGGAACTTGTCAATGTCGCCGTTGTAGTGATGCCACCAGCCCTTGAGGTAGAACTCGGTGTAGATGGCAGAGTTGGCAATGACTTCGTCAATTGAGAAAGCAGAAGCACGAAGAGCAGCACGTTCTTTGTTGACGCTCATCCAGAGGGCAACAGTGTTGTGGTTGTGAGAAGCAAACTCTTGGACGGTCATCTTGGTAGCCTCAACACCCATCTTGACATAGCGGCAGATGGCGAAATAGTCAACAGCACCAGAGTTCTCACGATAGACCTCAACGATGCGGGAGACCAAGTCGTCGCGACTGATCCAAGTAGGAAAGTCAGGGCAGAAACCAGGGCAAGCATCGCGGTACTGTTGGAAGAGATCAGGGGCGTTGATCACGAGAGAAGCAAGATCACCAACAACAGTCTTGTCGGAAGTGACTGGAATCTTGAAGTACCAAGCCCAGAAGTTGCGGTAGTTGTCCTTGTCGGAAGGAACGCAAAACTCATCAACTTCATCTTCATGATCTTCATCATCGGACTTGATGATACGGCGGTCAATGCCCATGGTTTCCCACTCACTCTTCTTGGTAGCAACGTCTTTCTTGAAGCGAGGGAAGCTGATAGACTTGGAAGTCTTGCACCAAGTGTTGTAGCACTGGCCAGCATCATCGCGAGTAGTGCAGTCGATGGTATACTCTTGGAGAGTCATGTAGTCGAAAGCACCAGAGTTGATGTAAGAAGCCTCCATTGGGTTGGTGAAGTCGATGGTGGAGACCAAATTGTTGTACCAGATGTCGCGAGCAGCCTTCTTTTCAGCAGCAATCTTGTCAGCAGCTTCCTTTTGAGCAGCACGCATGGCAGCGATACGAGCATTGAATGCATCAGTGTCGGCCTGGTAAACAGCAAGTTGCTCAGCAGTCATCGAAGGAAGAGCAGCTGTGAAAGCAGACATGTTCTGGATCTGAGTCATGTCAAAGACAGGTTGCTCAGTTTCAAGGTTCACTTCGGAGATAGCCTTGCAACCGAATTCAGAGAAGTGGAGCTTGCGGAAGGTGTTGATCAAAGTCCAGGAAACAGACTCGATGGTACTGTTGATGGTCTTGGTAGGAACACCGTCGGCCTTGAGCTTGATGCGCTCAGCCTTGAGCTTGGCGAGCTGAGAAATGAGACCAGCACGCTTAGCATTGATTTCCTCCAATGACTCGCACTTGCAGTTTCCGCAGATTTCGTCCATGCAGAAAACTGGAACAACACCGTTCTTGATGCAAGAGGTGTGAGCACCGCGCTTGCAGGTGATGTCGTGAAGGCAGATGTCGTTGGCAGTGATGCCAGAAGCAATGCCACATGTCTCGGCAACGAGCTTCTTGTACTCGCAGTCTCTGTCTTGAGGGCAGAGATAGCAAACACGAGAAAGAGCCCAGACACGGTTCTCCATCTTGGAGTCAGGACCGTCGAACAAGCCAAGAGTATCGGCTTGATTCATCTTGCTAAGAGCGTGGGCACCAGAAGACTCGTCGGATTCCATTGATTCAATGATGCCCTGAGTTCTCTCACTGTTCATTCTGCGCATGGCAGAAGCACCCATGGTCCAGGTTCTGAGAATGTCAGCAAAGTTGGAAGGAATGGGCTCGAGATCAGAGACAGTAGGCTTGTTGGACTCACGAAGAGCAATGTTGATGGCACCGATCTTGTTGTGGATCTTGGAGTAGACCTCGTTAAAGATCTCCTGAAGATCAATCTTGCCAGCAAACAAGTCTTCTTGAAAATCCTTGATGAAGCCGTAGAGGTTGACACCACCAATAGTGTGGGCGAATGCGCAACGAGAACCACGATCACAGCCAGGGTGGCTAGGATTGTAGCGGTTCATGGCAAACTTGGCACAGATTGCGGTACGGACCTTGCTTTGGCCAACAGAAGTAGTAGGAGCCGCATACTTGGTCTTTGCAGACGCAACCACAGTAGGGACTTCAGCGAGTTGGCAAAGTTCCTCCTCCTTGTGAGCAAGCTCAACAGGGTGAAGGTTCTTGCAAGAGTCACCCTCAGGGCAAACTCCAGTGCAGAAACGGAAGCAAATGGGAGTGCGAAGGTGAGGGAAATTGGCATCGTTGCGAGGATGAGTGCACTTGAAGTTCTTCTTCTCATCCAAAGGAGCAACGCACAAAGCAGCCCAGGTGGAGCAAACTTTGCACTTCTTACCATTGACGGTAATGGTCATAACGTTGGAGTTGGCAGAAGCCTTCTTCACGTTACGCTTGTTGACAACCTTGGTGTAACCTTGGTCATCAGACATAGGGGATTGAGGACCAGCCTCAGAGTTGTTGACCTTGATGGTCGAGGTGTTCTTACGCATAGCAGCAGGAAGAGTGGTTGTGGCATTACGCATGTCACGAGCGTTTTCAACGTTGGGTTGCACGTTGACAGCATTGGAACGAGGACCAGCCTCAGAGTTGTTGACCTTGACGGTCGAGGTGTTCTTACGCATAGCAGCAGGAAGAGTGGTTGTGGCGTTACGCACGTCACGAGCGTTTTCAACGTTGGGTTGTACGTTGACAACATTGGAACGAGGACCAGCCTCAGATTTGTTGACCTTAACGGTCGAGGGGTTCTTACGCATAGCCGCAGGAACGGGTTTAGCTACAGGAAGTTTATCGGCCATAGAGGCCGAAGGGGTCTCATTCAGTGTAGCTAGTACTGAATAAGACCCGAAGGTATTGCTTGTCTGGCGCCCATCTACAGGGGCAACAATACCGGTATGTGTAGATTTAATACGATTTTGAGTCATATGTGCCATTATCAGATCAGAAAATTAAGGAGCATGTAGACTTATCAAATTTCAATTTTTTTATATATAATAAGATAGCTTATTATGTATTATATGGCTCAATAATAGGTATTATCTAATTATTTGGTATAAAGTAAATTTATAAGTATTTTAAATTAATGTTAATAAATTAAAATATTAATAAAGTAATTTGTTTATTGGTTCATAATGCTTTTGGCACGAAGCATAACCCAACCTTTAACACGTTGTTGTTCTAGTTGTTTGTATAACTTAGAAATTTGGTCTTGGTATAAGTGTGGGTGTTGTTTAGTGACAAGATTGTAAAGAGCAAATACATCACTGTCAGTTTTAGCTTGTTTTACAGTATAATGATAAATATTGTCAAAAATCTTTGCATATTGTTCGTTATCGTCTTCATCATATACTGTTCGAACAGCATGCCAAAGATGAGGAGGTAATTGAGACAAATAAACACTAAAGTGATGAGTAGTTGAGTTTTTGTGTTCGCGAGGTAACACTAAGTTCCATCCTTCAGCATAATCTTCTTGAGTAGGAGGATTAACAATTACTTCAACAGATTGTTTATCAGCATTTTTCATTTTAACTTTGAATTGACCATGTTTAAGACCAGATTCTTTTACTTTGGAATCTTGAGTAGTAATTTCGGATACTTTAGATTGTGAAGTCATATTAATTATTAATTAAAAGAAATTAGTCTTTAAGTCAATGTGTATTTTATTCAACTTTTTTAGTATTTAATATTAAACATGTAAAAATTTGATAAATAAAGTCATTTATATAAAATCATTATAAATAATGAAAAATCCATTTAAGAATAATCCCTTAAGTTTAGATGAACTTGTAAAATGGAAAAATGATCAAAGTATCAACCCTAGAACTGGATGTAAAATATCAGAAACTGGATCATTATACAAGCTAATAAACAAAGTATATCAAAATAATAAAATTGAAGTGGACAAGTTACTAAACCCTGATACTGGGCCTAAAACAACATTAAATACAAAATCTGACACAAAAACTATAAAACAGAATAAACAAAAAATAATGGAGACAATTACTGATCCAATTGAAAACCAAGTTCAGGAAACAAAGTTAGATGAGTTTTTAGATCCAAATGTTTATCTTATATATTGTAATGATGATCGAGATCCAATTAGTATGAATATTTTTTGGGTAGAATTAAATGGAGACAAAAAGATTGTATATCCATCTACTGATTTTGATCAATTAATTTTATATCGAGATTCTAAAAATTCTATTAGGTGTTTTGAGAAAGAGTCTTTAAAATATCTAAAAACTTATGAAATTAAACAACATCCTGTTTCATGTGATGAAATACCAGAAAGATTATTTAAAGACATTAATAAATTAGATATAGTTAAAATTCAAAATGACAAGACGCTTGAAAATATGGCTTTGGATGTTTTTCAGTATTTTTCAAAAATATCAATATTTGTAAATTATGAGTCTTTTCTTGGACTTGATAAAAATCAGTTATTTAAGTTTAATTATGAACTTAGAGATTTTTGGATTCAAAATTTTACAAAAGAACAGAAAAAGGAAATAAGTATGGAAAAAATTTTGTATAAGGATCAAAGTGATATGGAATCAGATAGCCTAGAAAATATTCAAAAATATTTACTGGGTCAGCTAAAAATTCTTCTAAAATGTGAAAAAGAAGAATATAAATATATGATTAATTATGTAATTTTGGGAGCATTAGGAATTGTTATTCCTGAAATTAAAGAGATGTATCCTGATTTTAGTTTTTCATTTTGTTAATTTATATTATTCATCAGAATCTTGTATATCTTGGCTTTCTTGTGTTCCTTTTTTACCTTTAAATATAAAAAATAATACTATTATCATTAATAAAATACCAATAATACCTCCAATATAATACATTCTTTTTTTGGATTCATCTTCTGCTTTAGCAATAGCTTTCGCTTCAGCTTCTTCTTTAGCTTTAGCCTCAGCATCAGCTTTAGCTTTTGTATCAGCATCAGCTTTAGCCTTTGTAGCATCTGCTCTAGCTTTAGCTTCAGCATCAGCTCTAGCTTTAGCATCTGCGTTAGCTTTATCAGCAGCAGCGGTAGCATCTGCTTTAGCTTTAGCATCAGCATCTGCTTTAGCTTTAGCTGCGTCAACCTCAGCCTTAGCTTTTGTTTGTTCTAATTGTTTCTTTAATGCTTCCATTTCATCTTTTGCTTTTTTAGCATCAGCATCAGCTTTGGCCTTAGCATCTGCATCTGCTTTAGCTTTTGCAGCGGCATCAGCTTTAGCTTTAGCTTCAGCAGCTGCTTTAGCTTTTGCTTCAGCATCAGCTTTAGCAACAGCATCAGCATCAACTTTTTTATCATTGTTAACTGGAATATCATCTTTTGAAGGTTCAGCTTTAGGACCTCCGCAATTATTTTCTTGTTTAATATCATCTAAGTTGGCTGTACCAATATTTGAGTCACTAATGTTAATTTGGTTCATGCAAATAGTCATACTTTTTTCAACAGCATCTTTACCAAGTATGTAAGCAAGAGATCTATTACTATCACCATTAGCTTTTCTTGAAGAACATCTTTGATCAAGAGCAGCAGGATATTGTTTTGTTGAATCCATACCAAAAAGGTTGATAGAATATTTAGTAAAGTTGTTATCCAATGAAGTTTGTCTACCTTCTAAACCATATGGATTTTTGTCACCGAATGGTGCAATAGGATCTCTAGCAGGCCAAGTGTTTAAGTTTGGACCAAAAATAGAGTTAAGACAATGGCATTCGGGAGGACCATAATTCATTTTATTTTCTACATCATAACACATTTTATTTTCTTTAAAACTTGTAAATTGGGGTTTAGTAGCACCAGCTTTATTTTTACCCATTTTAATACAACCTTGATCGTGTAATGTTTTAGCACAATAATCCATCATAAACATATCACAAGTTGAATTTCCAGCACCACCCTGAGGTCTAATTAATGACAAATCAACATCACCGACTGTTTTTCCTTTCCCGCAATATTTATCTCTATCATCATTAACTTGAAACCCAACATAATCAGTAGTTAAACAAATACCATCATTTTTACATCTGGTATCATCTTTTGGTACTGCTCGAGGGAAAGCAATTGAAACAACATTTGTTACTTCTTGATCAATACCTTTTCTTACAACGTCTCTACAACAAGCTTTAGCCAAATGAATTTTAACCACTTTATCTTTATAAGTTGCTGTTTGGTCCATCATAATTTTTTTAACTTCTTGGGCCAACAAAGAATCTCCAAAACGTTTATCTGAACTTGAATCTTTTTGTAAAGTATTTCCCATATTATATCTAAATAGATAAAATATTAAAAATATTTTAGATAATTATTTTTATATTTAATTTTGAGTGATATTAACATTGAGTTTATCATTATCAGTTCCTAAACCAAAAGTGTGTAAAGTAACATCTGAATATGCAGAAGCCTTTTCAGGTTTTAAGGCTTTAACAAAACCATTTTTATTAATATTAACAATTTGATTATTTGGTCCTTCTTTAGCATAATAAATTAAGCCTGAATCTTTATTAAAAAATAAATATTTGTCTGCTGCAACAACTCCAGATATTTCAGGGGTTAAAACATAAGCACCAGCTTCAGCAGTTAACAAAAATTTTAATTGAGCGTTATTAGTTAATGTAGCAATTTGACCAGCACTGGCTAAAAAGACAGGTATTTTATAGAAAATTCCTTTTTTAACATCATTTTCATTTTCTCTTGAATCCATAAAAGTTTTATCTTTTAACAAGGCTTCAATAATTTTGGATTTGTTATTATTATTTAATTGGTCATAAGAAATAAAATAATAAACTTCATTTCCAATTGTTAAATTAACTGAAATGGGTTTTTTAGATTGAAATTTAGTAAAATCAATTTCAGCAAATGTTTCAGTATTTTGTAAGCAACTTAATATTAATAATATTACAGCAATAAGCATAAAAGATTTAACAAAACATTCTGTATTCATTATTTATATATTTTAATTAGATAATTTTATTTCTAAAATAATAATATAAATGTTTAATCCAACAGTAGATTTAAATAATTATTTAAAACCAAGAATTGTTGAACATTTAATTAGTGGAGGTAACAAAACTAGTATTAAAGATTCAACAAAAGTAAATAAAAGTTTTGAAAATAACCAAAAAATAAATCGTTCTATGATGGTAGAATCAGTTACTAAATTAGTTAATAATGTTGCTAATGAAGTTATGCAAAAAAATACTTCTAGTGCCGCAGCTGCTGCAGGTGCATCAAATACTTTAATGTTAACAGGTATTAATTGTGATGAAATTGAAATTAGTGGTATCAGTCAAAAAGCTACAGCAACAGCTGATGTATTAGTAAAATCTCAACAATCTAATGTGAGTAAAATATCAACTGAATTATCTACAACAATCGATAAAACAATTGAAAAAGTTGGTCAAACTGATTTAGCTGCATTACAAGCTGAAAATACAAAACAACTTAATGATTTTATGAAAGCAATGCCTGGTTATGATCCCAATAAGGCTCAAAAATTAGCAAGTAAGTGCCCTAAAGGAGGTGGTTTACTTAGTGCTGGTAATAAATGTGATGTTAGTACAGAATATGAATTAAATGCGAGTGTTAAACAAGCTTTAGATTTAGATGAATCATTTAAAATTAATGATCAAGATGATGTTTCAAATGATATTAAAAATAAAGTAGAACAAGCAAACTTTGCATCATGTCAAGCTAATGCAACTGCAGCAAACGCAATTATTTTACAAGATATTCAATGTGGTGTAATGTCTGCGGTTAACCAAGCTAAAAAAGAAGCAGCAAGTGAAGCATCTGGTAAACCTGTTAAGAAAAAATTAACTATTAGTGATGTTCAACAAGATGCTATGTCAAAATTATATATGACTTGTGTTTTTGATCAAAAAAATGTAAGTGAAATTGCAAATAAAATTACCAATAGTATTACTAAAAAATATAATCAAATTTATGATGCGGTTAATAAAAAAGGTCAAGAAAAAGGAGAAGAATGGCTTAAAAAGAAAATGGATTTATTAGATACTTTTACTGCAGCAGGTGTTGAACAAATTATGGCTGCTGCCGGTGATTTACCAAAAGTTGGAGAACCTTCAAAAACAAAAACTGCAGATTCTCAAAACTCATCAAGTAAAAATACTGAGAATAAAGGTGATAAAAAAGGAACTGAATCAGCTGGTGATTCTTTACCTGAAAGAAAGGGTTTGGGTCCAGATAATTCTCAACCTTCTGGTCCTAATAGATTAGATGATTATAGATCAAAAGAATCAAAAAAAGCACTTGATGAAGCAAAAGAAGTTCAAAAAAGGGCAGAAGCAGATGCTGAAAAAACAAAACAAAAAGCAATGGCAGATGCAGATGCTGCCAAGAAAAAAGCAGAAGCTGATGCTGAAGCAACTAAAAAGAAAGCAATGGCAGATGCAGAAAAGTCTAAAAAAGAAGCATTGGAAAAAGCAAATCAAGAAGCACAAATAACCCAATGGTTAGTTTATGGTGGTGTAATATTAGGAATTATTATTGTGTTAGTTATTGTAATGTTTATGTTTAAATCAAAAGCAAAACAAAGAGAAATAGTTGATGATTCAGAAGAATAAATAAATTAAAATTATATTAATGTTAATTTATTTAAGTAATTTTTATATTTATTTTAGTTTATAGGTTAGTTTAGTTTAATTTTTTGCAAATTGGATAAAATTGATTACATGAATGTGTCATACCAACTTGAACTGATCCTGAAGGGCAAACTGCAGCCCAGTTACCCAAACCTGGACACCCGGGAGCTTGTAAATTTCCATTTGCAACCTGATGCATACCAGCTGGATTTCTACCCATGTTTTTAAGAGCACCTGGTATACCAGATGCATCATATCTATGAACTAAAATATAGTTATCGGAACCAACATCAGATAAGTGAACTTGATTTCCTAAAGGATTGATTTTAAGAGGCTTAGAACCATGTGATTGAATCCATGAATAATCAGTGTGTCTACCTAATCTTAAGTTTGATGAATTAACATCACCAATAACTAATTGTTGACCATTAGCATCAGAAGCAGCATTTGTACCAACATAAACTGGATTACCAAGAGGATTAATTTGTAATGGTTTAGAACCATGTGATTGAACCCATGAATAATCTTTGTGTCTGCCTAATCTTAAGTTAGATTCATTAGTTGTACCAATTGTTAATTGTTCACCATTAGCATCAGAATGTCCACCATTAGTAGCAACTCTTAATATACCCATTTGATTAGTATCACCTCTTATTTCAGTATCACCACGAATATAGTTCTTTTGATCACCATGCCATGGAAAGTGAGTACCCCATCTGTCAGGATTATGTTTAGAAACACCACCTTTAAGATTTAAGTTTGAACCAATGTTTGTATTACCATTTGGAGAAGTATCTTGAATTACAACTGTACCTTCTGGTTTAGCAGATCTAACATACCAATCTCCATTTGGTCCCCAGTGAATGTGAGATTGATTGGGACCTTTTTCAGACCCAAACCAAGCGGTACCATGATCGTGACCTCTACCTCTAACAGTAATTGTTGCTTCAGTAGGACCAGTTGGACCAACAGCTACATTTTTACCAGAATAATATTGTAAATAAATGTGTCTGTCATTAGTTGAATCTAAATGTAAGTTACCATCAGTTGCATGAACTTGAGCTTGACCTTTAGCAGATTCTCTATTATGACCACCAAATACAGTATATTTACCCCAAGCTGAAGGACCTACAACTAAACCATCTTTGTTATTAATAACACCATCAAAAGTAATATTACCAGAATCTTGTTGAATAGTAATACCTTTACCTCCTTTGGATTGAACTCTCATATTACCTGCATCATTTCTAACAGTTGCAGTTGATTTACCGCCATCAGCATCTCTGCCAGAATCATTAATCCAAAAATAAGCACCTTGGTTTTGACCATTTTTAACTTGTAAGGCAGAGTGGTCTCCTGCTCTATAATAGGAACCAGCTTTAGAATTAATGTTACCATCAGCATTAAGATTACCACCAATAGCAACATTATTTCCATTATCGGGTTGAATTAATAATTTTTTACCTTTATTATCACCCATAATATAACCAGCACGTTTACCTTGATGCATAAAGTTCATGTAAGTACCTTCGGCTTCAGCATCTGAATCTATAGTTAAAACACCACCCCATTTTTTATCAGGAGATGTATTAGATAATTTAACACCACCTTTAACTTCTAAATCAGCTAATGGTTTTTCAACATTAATACCAACTTTATTATCCACATAATAAACATTTTTAGGAAGTGCTAATTTTGTAACAGCATCTAAAGGTTTGCCATCGTCTTTAATAAAATCAGTAGCTCTAATTGAACCAGCTAATTTAAGATTACCTGCTAGATTAAAAAAATCTTGAGCTTTACCTAAGTCAGCCATATTTTCAATTTCATTATTTTGTTCAAATACTTGACCGTTTGCATTAAAAAGTAGATTTGACATATTAAATATATATTTATTTAGATTAAAATTTAAATAAAAATATATTAATTTATTAATTTATTAATGATGACTTTTAATTATTTATTTTGGGCATCTTGCATTTAATTCTTTAACAGATTCAATTAGCAAACTTATTAATTGATCGTAATCAACTGCCAATAAACCATTAGGACCTTTTTCAACAATTTCAGGGAATTGTTCAGAAATTTCTTGTGCTAAAACACCAAATTTTTTCTTTTTCTTTTCGTCTTTCTTCAAGTTATAAATGTAGCCGTTTAATTTAGAAATTTTACTTAATATTTGTTCTTTGTTTAATTTTGTAATATTTTCTTTCATATTTTTATCAGAACCAGCTAAACGACCTTCACCAGTCCATAATCTTCCTGCGGCAAAACCACCATGATAGTTACTTCCAGCAGTATTCATTAAACGTAACCAATCGTCGTTTGCATGACCATCGCCAACACCAGACATCAACCATTTATTACCTAATTGAACTCTATTTGCAGTAAATGTATCATCGTGTGTAGTAGGACCTCTAATGTAGTTTCTACCATCGGTGTGATCAAAATGAGTCCATCTACCATCTTTTCTTGCCCATCTAGCACCATGAGTACGACTCATATCATGCATAGGACCTTTATCATGAACACCAACTCTGAATGTAGGTTCGTCTGATCCTGCATTTACGTTTTGAATATAAAGTTTTTTGCCACCCCAAGTTCCAGTTTTACCTAAAGAAATGTATGGGTTAGCGCCATCACCTTCAACGTGCATTACGTGATCACCTGTGTGTCTAACATAATGATGACCATTTTTTTCAACACCAAACATATCACCAACACCATGTGTGTGTACTTTAAAGTTTCCATCTCTGTTAATTAAATAAATATTTTTGTTAGCATCACCTTTAGTTGATAATTGTAAATGAGCATCGTGTTTGGATGAAACATTTAATGGTATGTGAGTATGATCAGAATGGAAATAAGCATGACCATCTTTGTTAACACCAAAATGATCTCCTTTACCATGAGCATGAACTCTGAAATGACCATCTCTGTTAATCAAATAAACGTTTTTATTGTCATCGTTTTTACTCTTTAATTGAATGTGTGTATCATGAGGAGAAGAAACATTTAATGGAACATGATAATTAGAATGAATAAATGTATGACCATCGTGGTTTACACCAAAAACATCACCAACACCGTGTTGATGTAATCTAAAATGACCATCTCTGTTAATTAAATAAGTATTTTTACCATCATCGTTTTTAGTTTTTAATCTAATATGTGAATCGTGTTTAGGATGGTCAACTGATAAAGATAACCATTCGGGTAATTTTCTAGGATCTTCACCAGAACCAACAGTCATTTTAGCAGGTACTTCTAAGTGATTACCAACACGAACTTTACCATCACCATCAATTGTGGTTTGTAAACCCCATTGCCATTCGCCTTTATCATTACCAGGAGCAATGTACATGGTTTTACGTCCATCATCAGGAGTATGTAAAATCCATTTGTTGGAACCATTAAAAACTAAATCACCTTGAACATTAGCATTACCAGTAGTACTAAATTGTTTGGAATTTAAATTGTTAATATCAGCAGTAGCATCAACTTTAAGGTCCCAAGTATGAACACCATTACCCCATCCAGCATTCCAAGGATGAGTGTCATCACGACCTACTTTTAATAAACCATCAACAATAGTTTTCTTTAATTGAGTTTCCCCTTGAACTTTGACTTTACCTTTAACATCTAAATCAGCAGCAGGTTTTTCTTCATTAATACCAACTTTACCATCAGCATAATAAACATTTTTAGGTAAGGCTAATTTAGTAACTGTAACTGTATCTAAAGGTTTACCATCATCTTTTATGAAATCGGTGGCTTTAATTGAACCAGCAAGTCTAAGATTACCAGCTAAATTAAAGTAGTCTAATGGCTTGCTAACATCAGCCATAGTTTCAATGTTGTTTTCTAAATCAGCAACATCTCCGTTTGCAGAATAAATAAAATTTGACATTGTTTATATATATATAAATAGATTTTTTAAATTATTTATATAATATTTTTACTATGTTAAAAACATATTTATTTTTTACAAAGATAATTTTTATCATCACACCAAAATAATGTATTTTTAATGTGACTCCCATCTTGTCCGTTTAATGTATAAACAGTTATACCTCCGTTTTGATGCATTGTCATTACAGTTCTATTATTATCTTTATTATTAAAAATTAAATCTTTATCCTTTGGTGTTATTTTAAAGTTTTTAATATCAATACCATCTTCTTTATTTAATTTAACATATTCTAAAGCTTTGTCAGTTTGAACATCTGCCATATGTCTATTAAATGCAAATTTAGGTCTATCTGTATAAATGTGACCCCAATCTTTATTTTTTGATCCAATATCAATATATCCGTGTTCATTTTGAATTCTTAAGCTATTATCAGTATTTGAAATATTTAAGTTTCCAAAACTAATACCTCCATTTGGCGAACGTTTAAGATAATCTACATAATCTTTAGAATTAGAAGCTTGAACATCAGTAATTTGTTTATTAAGGGCGAATTTAGGTCTATCAGTATAAATGTGTCCCCAACCCTTATTTTTAGATCCAATATCAACAAATCCATATTCATTTTTAATTCTTAAACTGTTTTCAGTATTTGATAAATTTAATTTACCCAAATTAATACCTCCATTTGGTCCATATTTAACATAATCTACATATGGTCCAGAAACATCAGTAACTTGTTTATTAAGTGCAAATTTTGGTCTATCAGTATAAATATGACCCCAATCTTTATTTTTAGTACCAATATCAATAAAGCCAAATTCATTTTGAATTCTTAAACTGTTTTCTGTGTTTGTTAGTTTTAGATTACCTAAATGAATTTCTTTTACTTTTAATATTCCATTAATATCTAAATCAGCAGATGGCTTTTCCTGATTTAAACCCATCTTTCCATCAACAAAATTAATATTTTTTGGTAGGGTTTGTTTGGAAAGATCAAAAGTTTTTCCGTCGTCGGTCATAATTTTATTTGCAACTAAAGATCCGGAAACTTTTAGATTACCATCTAAAAAATAATCAGAATTCTTTATGTCTGCCATATTTTCTTCAAAATGTTCTATTTCATTATAGCCATGTGCGGGATAAAAATAGTTTGACATATAAATTGATATAGAAAAAAGTTGTCTTGCGATATAATTTTTTATATTTGTAATAAATATAAAAAAGTTGTCCTACGATATAATATAAAAAAGTTGAAATATATTTAGTAAATAGATATTTAGATTATTTTATGGAAAATATTAGCGAAATTATTAATTATAAAGACCAAAAAGGTAAAATGTTATATACCTTTTTAATTCATTCTTGTGACTTATCACAAGTAAAATCTTATTTTGTAGGTTTATTTGATAAAATTCAAACAATAAATGATCAATATAAAAGAAAAATAGCAACAGAAAGAATTAAATCTTTTGACAAATATTGGGAAGATTATAAATTAAATAGTCAAATTAATTCGGTGTTTCTAGTATCCGCTACAAATTTAATCGTTCGATTCGATTTAAACAAAGCTCATGTAAAAACACTTTTGGATTTTAAAATACCTACTTCACAGTATTTTTGTGACGATTGTTATAATATAGAATACATAAAAAAAATAATAAGTGAGGATGAACTGATAAATGTTTGTATGATAGATAATAATGTAGCCCAAATAATACAACTGGACAGTGTTAAAAATAGGTTAGTTACGCAAACAGATTTAGCTTCAGCTTTTGATAAATATAATTGTGAAATTTATTGGGGACTTTCAAGTCAATTAGCTAGTTTTATAAAAAAATATCCAAATAAAAAAATAATAAATGAAAAAATTTTAAAATCAGAAATATGGAATCGTATAATTTATAATCGTAATCTATTAGCTCAAGAAAAGTTAAATAATGAAGTTTTAATACAAATAACAAATACTGAAAAATCAGACTTGTTTATTTTTGGCAGACAAAATGTGGGAAACCAAATACTAAATTATGGAGTTAAAAAGTTATTTATAACTTCTAAACTTTATAATAACATGATACAAAAAGTTGAACCTCAATATTTAAATTTTAAAATTATTGTTGTAAATAAAAATACTGATGGAGATTATGCTGACACCCTAATTAAAAATTTTGATGGAATTGTAGGAATAAAATATTATTAATTTATCTAGAACCAGTTGCATTACCCATGCCTTGTGATTGACCTTGAGAAGGATCAGTTGCCATTTGTCCTTGACCTTGTTGTTGATTTGATGACATTTGTCCTTGTTGTTGATTTGATGACATTTGACCTTGTTGATTGGATTGGTTAGCTTGACCTTGTTGATTGGATTGGTTAGCTTGTCCTTGTTGATTGGATTGGTTAGCTTGTCCTTGTTGTGCTAAATTTATAGCATCTCTGGTCATAACATCTCGTTCATTATAATGAGCATTTTTAGAAACATATAAAGCAGCCATAAGTTGAGCTAAAGTTAAATCACCAACTTTGGTGTTTCTGTCAATAGGTTTTTCTTCTGAACCTACACCAAGCAATCCACCTTGTTTAACTAATAAATCATTAATTTCAGGTTTAAGATGTTTTTTCCAGTCAACTATTTTATGACCAATAAATGTTTCAATTTGTTTTTTGCAACCACAATTAGTTTTTGTGCTTTTGTTTATAAATTCTCCAGAAGCAGAATATTTATACATTATATAATTTTATTTAGAAAATATTTTAAATATTTATATTAACCAATTTAATATAATTATTAATGAATAATCTATACGGGATTATCATTACCGCTTGCTAAGTTGTAAATATCATAAGCATTATCTTCTACTTTTTTTTCTTTTGATTTTTCTTCTTTTTTGTTCTCAACAATAATTAAAGGTGGAGGAGTTTCAGGTTGAGGTTCTTCTGCAACAGCAGTTGGTTTAATTCTACCAATTACTTCGGGTAGTTCAATTAATTTCCAAGATTTTTTAATTTCTTTTTCATCTTCAGTAGGTTCTGGTTTAGCACCACAATTACAGCATAAAATATTAAAGCATGAACAATAACTACATCCGCATGGGAAACAAAAACATTCATAACAGCATGTTGCACATTCGCCAATATCTTCTTCGAATTCACCAGTTTCAATCATATTTGAGAACCATCTAATAACATCATTAGGTAAAATAGGTGACATTTCAATTAATCTATCATATTCTTCTGCTGCTTGTTTAATAAAATCTTTTGCTTTAGCACGATCGGATCTCGCTTTGGATAATTCTATTTGTAATTTTCTAGCAAATTTATCAAATGATACTGTTGAAAATCTATGAGCTTCTAATTTTTGAGCAACACCAGTATAAGTTGCAATAGTTGCTAAAATAGCTGAAAAAATGTTAACAGCACCAATAATATAAGTAACATAAGGAGCGGTGTCATTAAATGAAGCTGTTGCAACATTACCAGCACCAGTAACAGTTGAAAGAATAATAACGGGAATATTAAACCATGCATTTAAACACCAAAAACGTCTATGTGCTCTTTCGTGCATCATCTTGAAACACAATGATTTATCTGCCCATTTTTTTAAAATATCTTCTTGCTCTTTTTTCCAAGCAAAATCTCTTTCTTCTGGCACTACAGGAGTTTTATTATCTTTTTTACTTTCGTCTGACATATTTTTTATACTTTATTATAGAATTTTTTTATTATTAATATTTTTATTTTCCGCAGTAAAAAGCTTTTTCTAATTCTACACTTGACGAAAAAAATTCAATTAGTTTAATATGATATTCCATAACTTCTCTAAAATCATTTTCAAATTCTTGTAAGTTTTCTACTTTATCATCTTTAACCCATGTTAGTATTGTATTATTTTTTTTAGCTTGTGCTATGTCTTCAGCCATTTTTCTATAATCTTTTAATAAAGACATAAAATTACTTTTATTAACTTCATCCATTTGCTTTCTTTCGTCAATGAGTCCCCATAAATAATTTAAATCTTTTAAAAATTTGATTTTTCTTATTTTTAAAGAACTATTTAAATAAAAATGCGAGTTATCAATTAGTGATTTGTAAAACATAATATCATCCTTTTTTTGATTACCTAATAATTTTTTTAAATTATTCTTAATTTCTAAAATTGAGGCAATACTGTTTATGCACTTAATTTCATGTTCACAGTATTTATTAAATTTTTCTTCCCATTCTAATATGTTTTTATCCGTATTTTCCATTATAATTAAATAATAAAAAAATAATAAAAATGATAAAAAATTGAAAAACTTTTATCCAAATTATATATTAAAATTATAATGACTAATATTCAAATTTTTATATCAATTAATACCAAACTTTTATGTCAAATTATTGACACCAATGCGCAGTTGAGTAGTTTATATGAAATTATTAAAAAACAAATTAACTGTGATGTATCCAAAACCCACATTATATTATTTGGTGGGCAAATTCTTGATATTACCAAAAAATTTTCAGAATACAAAATAACAAATGAATCACAATTAAAAGTTATGTTTTCACTAGGCAAGCATTTATCATCAAGACCTCCAGATGAATTAGGTATGAAAAATTACCAAATGCTTTTAAAAAATTTTGAAGTCAAAAAAAAATCAAATGATTTCTTCATTTTTTCACTAATGTCATATAATGTTTGTGATATATATCGGGAAAATTTTAAATATGAAGGTTCTCTACAAAAAAACTTATTTCAACAACTTCAACCGGATGCAATAATAAGTATTTTAAATAACCCTGAAACTTTAAAATTAAATCATATTAATATAAATATTGTATTATCAGATTCTGGATTTACTGCTTATAATGAAAACTACATAAATATGTTTACAGATTTAAGTAAAATATATAATACAAGTCAAACAAATGACGATCTAATGGAAAAGTATTCAAGCCAAATTAATGATATTTATGGACTTGTTCCAGATTCAACTTATTTAAAAATGTATTTAAACCCCCAAACTAAAAAAATGGAAAATAAATATTCAAATAGAATTTTAAAATTTAAGTGCGAGGGAAGTAGTAAAATAAAAATATTAGAAAACTTTAAAATAGTAGATCAAACTATTATTCCAAAACTAAAAATCAAGTTTTATTTTGTGGGAATCCATTTTCTATCATCAAATGTTACTGTATCAAAAGAAAAAATTAATATTTATGGGGTTGACTATTCTAATTTTAAATCTAATACATGGATTAACATGTGGACAGGAGAACAATTATTAGTTCAAGATACATTTACTGAGCCAAATAAGCACTATATTTGTTACCAATCGTATAATAATAAGGAAATTAAAATTGTTTAAAAATATTGAACATTTTAAACAATAATTTTTGAGATTTGATAGTATAATGTCATCTTTGTGTGAATATTGTAAAAAAAAGAAAGTCGGTATAATGCCATTTAGCTGTAAATGCGATTACAAAAATTTATGTACCAATTGTAGATTTCCAGATCAACATAAATGTACATTTGATTATAAAAAAGAATGGAGGGAAAAATTAGAAAAAGCTAATCCTGTGGTTGTTAAAGATAAATTAGAAAGAATTGACTAATTTTTATTGGCATGAATTATAGCCATTTTATTTAACCATTCAATTTCATTTAAATCATATGGATTATTTGATATTATTATTGGTTTATGTATTTTATGAATTTTATTAATTTCATTTAAAGATTGTTGAATTAATTTATCTTCATTACAAACTAAATTATTTGCGTGCTTGTGAGACATAATTGTCCAATAGTCTATTTTTTTTAAATTGTTTTTAATTTGATTAATTGCCCTTAATCTAAACATATATTTAATCTGATAAAATTATTTTCCAATTTAACCTAATGGTTAAATTAGAATATAAAATTGTTTGGAAAACTCGAGTTATTCAGGATAACTTAGATTCAATTGGTGTAATAAAAACTAAAAATGAAAATAAAGTATTAGTAACTGCTAAAAATTCTGGTTTAGTTTATGAATTTAATTATAATACAGGTGAACAATCTGGTAAAATTAATTATCAATTTAATAGACCTAATGGAATAGCTTGCTGGGGTAATTATGTTTTTATTGTTGATAGAAATGATCATAAAATGATTTTATATGATTATAATATAAAAAAGAACATACTAGAATGGGGAAATAACATTCTTAAAAAACCATATGGTATTACCGTTGGATTTGTTAATAATGATTTAAATATATTTATTACAGATGATGGAAAAGATAAAATTGTGTATAGATTATGGGTATCATTAAAAAATAATGTAATTAATGGGATAACAAATTATGTTAAAATGATGGAATTTGGATTTGGTTCTAAATTAGAGTCAATTTATTTGGATGAAAACAAAAAGAAACTTTTGATTGCGGACGAGGGCAAATATTTAGTATATGTTTATGATTTTGATACTAATAGATTCATTAATTTATTTGGTTACATGGTTTTTGATAATGAACCAGAAGGTATTAGTAAATTTAAGAATTATTGGATATGTACAAATCAATCTAAAACATTAAATAGATTTATATTTATTAATGATGAAACATTTAACGAAGAGTTTGAAATAAAAGATAATATTAATACAACTAATACAGATGGTATTTGTGTGTTTGAAAATAAATTATTTGCAATAAATAATGATTGTCAAGTTGTTTGTTATGAAATAGATATTAAATAAATTTATTGGTTTAAGTTAATGTGATAGTTAAAATCTAAACAGTTATTTGAACCTTGATTAATTTCCAAATATATTTCATTATTGATAAAAGTATTTGTGCTTAATGAATGATTAATTGATTCTTTAACAACAATTGGTTTATCAGGATAGTTAACATCAAGTACAGTTAATTTATATTTTTCAATCATGTTATAGCTTATATTGTCATCGACTGATATTAAATTACCTTGATTACATTTTTTAATACGTCTAATAACTTTAAGTTGATTGAATTTATCTTTTAATACAAGTTCAAAAATATATGTTTGAGAGTCTACTTCATTATTTTTGTAGGTATATTTTGAGGCATCGTTTTTTTTCTTTTGAATATTATAATTGATTTCGTAATTATAACTCATATATCTTATAATTACTAAATATTTTTTTTATTTTATTTGTTTATTAATTAGGAGGGGATGCAAAAATCTTATTTTGATCTAAACCAGTATAAAAACAAGAACACATCGCATATCCCATATCATTTTTTGTAAATTCAATATATATATTGTCACTGCGTTGGGTTGAACTAGATTCAAATTGATTTATTTGACCTTCTAGTTCATACGTTAAAGGCAAATCAGAAGGATGTATACTTATTGATGCTTTATAACTAGTAATATCACTCAGTCTAATTTTATGAGCCAATTTAATCATATGAGAATACTTATTTTCTTCGAGATTTCTAAAATATTTTTTTCCAATATTTGGACCAGAAATAACCAATTCAAATAAATAGCGCGAAGTTTCATTATTTGGATCTGAAAAACCATGTTGAGCTTTGGCGTAACGAATTGGAATGGGTTGAGTTTTATTATTTAGTGTTTCAACAGTGTCAGACATTGTATTAATAATAGTACACAAATATTTTTTAAACTAAATTTATTTGAAAAATATTTAAACTAATTAAAGAAACTTTAAAAATATATTTATTAAAGAGCCTTTATAATTATTATTGTATTATTTTTTAAAAATAATTTCCAAGGTATTTTAAATGTCAAATACCAAATGTTTGTCATGTCACATAATTGGTTTTAACCCTTATTCAAAAAAAACATTTGTTGATAAATTAAATGGAAAAATATTTAATGTTATAGACCTGGATAATATTAATCAAGAAATATTAAAAAAACCAGAACTTGATAAAATGTATAGGCAATATCAAAAATTAAAAGAAGATAAAAATGATAAATTTAAAGAAGTTGATAAAAAAATGAGTACTTTTTGGGAACAAAATTTCATTGATACAATTGACTCCAAAGTAAATCAAAAGAAAATGAATATATTGGTAGGACAAAATAATCATTATAAAAGTTTGACCAAACGTATTAATATTGAATGTACAAATAAGTTTATATTAAAATCAGAAACAGATGAAGAAGTAAAAGCTTGGATTAAATATAATTTAGAAACGTATAAAAATGATATTATTGAAGGTAACTTTCCATTAGATTATATTAACTATGATTACCTTCATAAAAAGAGACTTGCAATTGAAACAACTTATAAAAAAATTGGTTATATTGAAAAAAGCATTGATCAATTAAGTACTATTATTAATTTAATTGAAAACTCGACAAAAAATGATGGTAATGAAATGTGGGTTAGTATGAAAGAACCTTATAATATTGGTTCACTGATTCATCCAAAAGCAAATAGTAAAATTTCCGCATTTAGTGATCCAAACGTTGCATTATTAAATTCAATTAATTTTGCAGAAGGAGAAGTTAAAAAAAATTATGATGGATCTGAAATTAGTTTAAAAGAATTAAAACCACAAGGAGTTAAAAAATTAAAAACAAGAAGATTTTTATATTTGGTTGAAACCAAAACATTTATTCCTCACGAAAATGGAAATAATCAAAAATTTTTCTCACAACTACCAGTTAAAATTTTAGCAAAAGAAAGAATCGATAATGTTCACGATTATTTTATTGGTACTTCAGAATCTTAGAAATATTTTATATATAATTTTAATTCTATATAAAAGTTTGTTTTTAATAATATACAATGCAATCTAATACTACACCTCAGATACAAAAAATTTCACATACTCATAGTTGGTTAGAAAAAGTAAAAATGGAAACTAATGAAGATTTTGATATTCTTGTTATTAAACCTGGCTCTATTAAAAATGTTAGTTGGATGGATCCAAATTATTCTTATAAATTAATGGAATTAAATTTATTTGAATCGGTTAAAACAAATGAAGATAATTTTTTAGAAGTTATTGCTAAAAATTTAGATGTTAATAAATATCAAGTAAAAGATTTACATGTTAAAACAGAATTTATTGGAGAAGAACCATATTATCTTTATGAAATGATTTATATTGATTTAGAAAAAGAAGAAAAATATAAAACTGAAGAAAACTTAAATGAATTAGCAAGTTTAATAAATACTAATGGTGACCAAATTTATTCTAATGTTATTATATTTAGAAACTATTTACCTTCATTAACTGATTCGATGAAATTATGTACTGTTACTAAAAATGATTTGGCTGGAATGTTACACCGCAGAGTCCACACTCAAATTGTTACTTGTGATGACAATAAATGGGTTCAGGACGAATATGTTGGCGATCTTTCAAACTTTGCTGAAATATTTTTTGATGGCGAAAAATATGAAAAACTTGAAATTGCATTTCTTATGCATAATATTAATATTTGGTATACTACATCAATCGACGGTAACACAGAATTATGCGGAGGCTTAGTTAAAAAACCAGTTGATAGATGCATATGGTTTAGCATGAAATCAGATGAATTTAGAGGTAACTTAACAATGGACGAAGTTAATAAAATAATTTATTTATCAAAAATATTAACAAATTATCAAACACCAAGTAAATATACTGAAGAAAAAATAGATGGACTGGGAAGAAAAATTATTTGGAATAGATTTAAGGTTTTGGATTCATTATACAATGAAAATCAAGAGGTATAATTTAATTATGTATAATAAGGTAAATTTTAATTAAATGAGTTTAATAAAGTCTAATTTAATTAAAATCTATTTAAAATATAATGGAAGAATTTGATATAAATGGAGATAGTGAAATTGGAACATCTGTATCGAAATTAAAAAATAATAATGTGCACGAAAATTTTTTAAATACAAATGATAATAATGTTAATTTAAGACATACTGATACTGATATTGATTACGATAAAATTATTGAAAACTTAAATAATTCCGAAACTGTAGGTTCTAAATCTACTTTTAATTATGAAGATGCCAGAAAAACAATTGAAAATTTTAGTACATCAGTTAATGATGTGAGACCAAAAAAAGCAATAAACATGAGCCAATTTGCAAAAAATGTAGAGTCAGATCTTGAAAGATTTCAAAATGTCAAAACATATAATTATAATGAACCATTTCCTGTTAATTATTCCAAACATTTAATTCCTGTAAATAAACAAGTTCAAAAAATGGAACATATGGCTAATACAAATTCTAAACCAATTGAAGAACCCAAACAAGAAAAGAAAGTTGATAAAAATATAGAAGAATCTAAAGAAGATAAAATATTTAAAATATTTAATGAATACAGAGACATCATTATGTTTGTTTTGTTTTTTATATTGTTAAATAATAAATTTGTTATTGAATTAATATATAATCGTATACCCTACATAAAAAATTTAGACAGTCCATATCCTAATTTAATAATAAGAGCACTCATATTTGGATTTTTAGTATGGGGTATAAAAAAATTTAATCTTTAAAAAAACTAATTTCTAGATAAAAATAATGAAATTATACATAATTTTATTAATTTTATTAGGATTAATGCTTGTTATGTGTCACTGTGATGTTAAGAATAAAGAAAAATTTGGAAATTTTAACAGCCCATGTGGTCACTATCCTGAATTATTAGAAAAAGTTATGCTTGAAAGAAAAATGAAAGACTCAAAAGATTATGATTTTTATATCCCTTGTTCATACAATGATTGCGAAAGAGATGTTTTATTATTTGAAAGTGATAAAACTAATAAAAAATTATTTTTAATCGATGGTTGTGATTGGATCGGATCTAAATTAGCTCTTTGGGAATTATTAGAAGACTATTATAAAAAAGATGCAAGCAAATATATGCCAAGAACTTTCTTATTAGAAAGAGAAAAAGATCTCAAAGATTTTCCTAAACACTTTAAAAATAATAAAGAAAAAAGACCGGATCAAATGTATGTTCTTAAAAATTATAATCAAAGACAAGAAGGTATTAAATTAACTAGAGACTTGGATGAAATTATGGAAGGGCTTAAAAATGGATGGTATTTAGTTCAAGATTATGTTTATAATCCATATATTATAGATAAACGTAAGATTAACTTTAGATACTATATGTTAGTTACTTGCCATAATGGTAAAATTCATGGATATATTCATAAGGATGGATTTTTATATTATACTCCTGACTATTATGATGAACATGATATGGCTTTTAATAAACATATTACTACTGGTTATATTGACAGAAAGGTTTATGAAGTTAATCCATTAACATTACAAGATTTTAGAGATCATTTGGATAAAAAAGAAAATGGCCTTAGTAAAGTTTGGGACAAAAGTGTTAAAAATCTTATGAGTGGGGTTATGAAAGCTATTAGTAAAAAAATTTGTAAAAATAAAAAACTGGATAATCATTTTAGATTTCAATTATTTGGCTGTGATGTTGCACCAGATTCTAAACTTGGATGCACATTAATGGAAATAAACAAGGGTCCTGATTTAGATGCAAAAGATGAAAGAGATAAACAAGTTAAATTAAGAGTCCAACGCGATATATTTAGAATTGTAGATCCAGTAAATGAAGAAGAACCAAAACAAACAAGATTTGTTAAAATATTATAATTTAATTTTATTTATTTTTTATTGTCAGGTAAATTTTCTAATTAATATTAATACATGTCAAATATTGATATTAATTATAATAAAATAAAATCAGAAAAAAAACCTAAATTAGGGAAAGAAGATAAATATGGGGATGATTCTATGTTTGAACCTTGGGCTGATAATAATATATTTTTTCCAATAGCTCAAAAATTAATTGATCCTTTACATTCACTTGGATTAACACCAAATATGGTTACTATTTTAAGTACTATTTTTACTTTTCTTTCAATTTACTTTTTACATCAAGAAAAAAGGCTACACGCATTTTTAGCATATTTATTTGGATACGTTTTAGATTGTGTAGATGGTCGTATGGCTAGAAAATATTCAATGGGATCAGATATTGGAATGGCCTTGGATTGTGTTTCTGATAATGTTTCTAATGGATTTTTATTTGCTTATTTATTATTTACTAGAACACTCGATGTTAAAAATATTGCAATCATATCAAGTATTGCAATTATGTCTTATATGTTAGCAATTAGTTATGGTTTAAATGAAGCTATAGCATCATACGAAGCTACTGGTTCTGATAATTTTTATGAAAGAAGAAAGAAACAATTAGAAAATAAAGGATGTGGAATAGTAAGAGTTTTGTATGATTTGTTTATTGAAATTAACCGTATAAGTTATAATTCATACAAAGGGTTCTTTAAAACTTTTGATAAAGAAAAAATATATTCTTGGTTATCAATTTTAAAACATTTTGGTCCAGGTAACTACTGTTTGTATATCGGTATGCTTTTATTATTTATTTAATTAGATTAATCTAAATCAATATTATTGTTAACTCCTATTGTTTGTGGTTTATTATAATTAAACCTAAACATAAAATCATCGCTATTGTCAATAAACTCATTATTTTCATCAGATCTTTGTTCAATAGGAAAAATATTATCATGAATATAATAATTAAAAGTATTTGTTATTTCATCCCTTAAATTATTAATTATAACACTGTTAGTTTTATAATTATTAAAATCTTGATAAACTTCAATTACCGAATAATTTTTTGCTGTCGTAAATGTATTAAATTTTTTATCACTTAAAAAATTATCTAATAATTTGATGTCGTTATTACTGACAATAATTTTAATCATGGTATTATAAACAACTACATCTATTTCTGGTTTTTTGAACATTATAAATTATTAAGATTATTTTCCAGATTTTAATTTTGTCAATTTTTGTTGAGTTTATAATTTTATAGGAAAATTGTAAACATAAATTAATATTTTCTTTATTATTATAATAGAATCAAGTTTTCTATTGACGAAAATTGATTAAAAATGACAGTACTTCAACAATATAAAAATCAGATAGCAAAAATATATTTAAATAATTTTCCCGATTATTTAAGAGACTCATTATCTGATTTCAAAAAATCTATAAACAAATATAATTATTGGGATTTATTAATTGATAATGGTAATGAAATTGTTAATTTAAATAGTAAATTAGTTCCAATCGGCTTAAAATCAAAGAAAGGATTAAATAAGCAACAGACTTATTTATATCCTCCTTTTTCGGGTGCTCTTCAAAAAACTACAATCGCTGGTTTTGCTTTATTAAATTTTTATCCTAAATATAGTTTGGTTCATTTAGATTATGTGAGCTTGGATAAAAATTATCAAGGCAAAGGCAATGGTACAAAATATTTATCACATATAATACAAACATATTATTTAAATAATAAAAAGGTTAAATATATGGTTTTGGAATGTGAAAATCATTTGGTAAAATTTTATGAAAAAAACGGTTTCGTTAAAATAAATTTTAATTATTGGTATAAAGGTGTTAGAATGAATTTAATGATATATAATAAAAATAATTTAAACCAAATAATAAAATATAAAATAGCTGAATATTTATCAGTAATATTTGGTGTATCATTTCAAATTAAAGAATTTATTATAAAATTTATTGAATGTTTTTATGCTAATTTCAGAAATTGGAAAATTATGAATTTAAATTTGGAATTTAAAAATCAATTAAAATATCATATATTTGATAATTTTAAAAAAAAGACATAATTTACTTATTTTTATTTAGCAGTTACATTAGTTGATCCAAAACCACCATCAGCTCTAGTTGTATTACTTAATTCGTCAACAACTTTAACTTTAATTGGTTTTAAATCAGGAGCAATAATTTGAAAAAATGATCCACAATCAAATTCTTTTACATAATCATTAAAGTTTCTTATTTTAGCTTTAATATTACCTCGATATCCCGCATCTATAATACCAATTGAATTTGCCATTTGAAAATCAGTATTTGCAATGGAAGATCTTGGTACCAAATAATAGCTAGCAAATTCATTAGTTGTCAAATCAATCATTTCACATTGAATTTCGAAATCAATTGTTGCAACACCCAAATGATTAATTAGATCTGTTTTATTAAAATTATAAAGATCAATACCACTATCACCAAGATGATGAGAACTAAAATTTTCATAGAATTGTTTAATTTTAAGAGTTTTTTCTTTAGTTGCTTCTTCTAGATTTTCATCGGGTTCCCCTTTCATATTTGGACAAACCTTAATATTTAGTTGATATTTGGGCTCAGAAAATCTGGGCTCTCCATTACTATTTGAACTTAAACTATTATATACTTTGAACATTAAAAAGCATTGATTAAAAAAATAAATTAAATTTTAATCAATTTTTTTATTTTGATATACCCGAACCATCACATATATTACAAGTAACAAAAGGAGGTTTATAATAATTACAAAAACAATATTTATGTTTGGAATTACATGAATCACAGTGATCGTCGGTGTGTTTAATTAAACCTACACCACTACAATCTGAACAAATAATTTTTATATTATTTTCTTGAACATTACCATTACCAAAACACTTAATACATTCGTAATATGGATAATATTTGTTTTTAAACAAAATATTCTCACAACGAATACCATTACATCTTGAGCAATTAGGATAATCATTTTCCATATATCCACAACCCTCGCACTGTGAACAAAAATTTTTGTTCATTTAAAGCAATTAGAAAATATTTTAATACAAAAAATATTTGTTTATTTTTTTGCTAATATGGGGATGATATTCAATAATTTCTCCCCAATCTGATTCTTCTGGAAACTCAAATATTTTTCTATATTTCATATAAACTATTTCAGGAACCTTATTTTTTTCTTGAAATAATGATCTATACAAATTTAAATGATATGCTAGTTCATAAGAAGTTTTAACTAAAATATAAACTGTGTTGTATTGATATTTTATTGCTAATTTTTTTAATTCAGATCTAGCTGTATTATCCGCATACAATCCCTCTACAACAACAGGTTTACCAAGATCCATAGCTTCCTCTAATTTTTTATGAAATTTATTTTGTAATTCATCTCGAGAAAATAATTCAAAATAATTGTTTTTATCTGATTTAATTGAAAATTTTTTGGCCAAATGTGATTTTCCTGATCCTGGATACCCACTAATAATTACCATCAAGTTGGATTCAGGAGTTATGTTTATTTTTGTATTTGAAGAAAAATTATCTAATTGATATCCAGTTAATGATCTTGGTTCGTTATGGTCTTTATTTAAAAAATATTCTTCTGGAGTCATAAATTTTACATCTAAATTTAATGCAAATTTTAGATCAGTATCATATTTATCTGTTTTTCTTCCTGCCATATCACCGACATAAAATGAATTAGATTTTCCAATTTTTAATCCGAGTCCATTTGTTGATTTTAAATAATCAAACATTCCAATTCTTGGTTTTCGATAAATATTATCTTCTAAGGATGCAATAAAAATAAAATTAAACCCCAAAGTTTTTCGTATGTTATGAATTTTATCTTGAAAATCTTTTACTGTAATAAAATTTTTCTTACCACTTCCTACACCTTTTTGATTTGAAAAAATTACTATTAAATAATCTGGATCATTTGATAATTTTGTTAAAGTACTTTTAATTTTATCATTTAAAAGTTCCCAATCATTTTTATCTTTTGGAAATACATTGCCTGATTTAGTTTTAATAATAGTATAATCTAAATCAAATCCAGCCATATTATATTTTTTGTTTATATCTAAATTAGTATAATAATTTATTACTATAAGACTTGACATTATATATTGGTTATTTATATAATATATAATTATAAATCAATTTTTAGAGCCAATTAAAATTAAACTTGTATTATTAATATACTTAAAAAATTACTTTGTTAAATAAGTAATGATTATTGGAGTTTTTGATGCTGGGTGGAAATATACTTTAGACACACCCTACAATGAACCATTAGGAGGAACACAAAGTGCTATTTGTTTCTTTCTTGAACAAATGAGTATTAGAGGTCATCAAACTTACTTATTTAATAATACTGATCAAATAAAAACAATTAGAGGAACAACCCATGTACCAGCTGATTCATATATGAACTATATATCAAATTATAAATTAAGTTTTGATATAATTTTAGTAAGTTGTATTCCTCAAGAATTAGCAAAAATTAAAATAATGTTAGGTAATGATAAAACAATATATGGATTATGGACAGGTCATGATATTGATCAAGAATCATCTAAACAATTTAATTTTGATAAATTAAAAGACTTGGTCGATATTTATGTATTTGTTAGTAATTGGCAAAAAAACAGATATATTAATAAATATCAAATTGATGAAAACAAATGTTTGATTCTTAGAAACGGTATTGCAAAACCATTTGAAGAATTTCTTGATAAACCGACTAATAAAATAAATAATTCAATGACATATTGTTCAGTACCATGGAGAGGTTTAAAATTATTAGCACCAGTTTTTAATAAAGTAAAAGAAGATTTTCCAAATGCAAGTTTAAAAATTTTTTCAGGAATGAACATATATCAAATTTCAGAAACAAATCCCCATGAAAATTATAAGGAATTTAAATCTATGAAAGATGTTGAATTTAATCAAGGAATTAGTCAATCACAATTAGCTCAAGAATTATATAAAATTGAATATTTAGCTTATCCAAATATTTTTCCTGAAACAAGCTGTATTACAGTAATGCAAGCAATGGCATGTGGTTGTCTTATAGTAAGTTCAAATTTAGGTGCATTAAAAGAAACTACTGGGGGACTAGGAACATTAATTAACAATCCTTCAGAAATAGAAGAATATTTACCTAATTTTGTAAAAGAACTTGAAACACTAATGAGTATGAGTGAAAAAGAGAAAGAAACAATGAGACAACTAAATAGAGACCATATTAAAAATAATTATACATGGGACGTAATTTGTAATAATTTTGAAAATGACATCAAAAAAATTCAATCAAACTATCTAAATTATATGTTAACATATAGAGATAACTTAAATAAAAGCCAAGAGTTTTATAACTCAAAGGAATATTTTAAAGTATTACAAATTGACAATAAAATGATATATTGGGCTCACATTAATGATTATTATGTGTTTATTTCAACTGTCGGTATGTCTGCTTATCATTTAAAACAATGGGACATGGCAAGAAAAATTTTAAATATTGCAATATCAATTAAGGATGATTATACTAATAATAGAAATATGGCATTTATTGAATTAGAAGCTGGTAATTTAGAAAAATTTGTTGAAATCGGTAAAAGAGCTCTTACCTTAAACTTTGATGTATTTTTAGCTACATTGATTGCACAAAACTTAGAACAAATGGGAAATTATCACGAAGCATTTGGATTTTATAGTGCAGTTCTTAAAATAGAACCAACAAACATATCCGCATTAAATAATATTGGAAATTTACATTTGATGATGATTTCGGACGATGAAGATTTTGATAAGACCGTACAAAAAACATATTATAAAGCATTAACAACTAGTATTGAAAATAAAGATCAAAGAAAAGCAGAATTAATTATAAGTAATATTGTTTTTAATAATTTATATAATTGGAAATTATCAGAAGAAGAAATATTTAATAGATCATGTGAATGGAAAAATTACTTGAATAAAACAGATGAACTTAATAATATTGTTAACAAATTAGATAGGAAGTTAATTAATATAAATAATAGAAAAATTAAAATTGGATATATATCATGTGATTTTATGACACATCCAGTTGGATATATGTTTGAAAGTATTCTTAAAAATCATAACACTGATCGTTTTGATATTTTTTGTTATGATCATAGTGATCCGGCTAAATCTAAAAATGATCCAATTAGTTTGAGATTAAGATCTTATTCTAATGCAAAATGGAAACAAGTTTTTAATAAACCCGACAATGAATTACTAGATATATTAGTTAACGATGATTTAGATATATTAGTTGATATGATGGGACACACACGAAATAATAGAATGTATGTGATGTGGTATAAACCAGCAAGAATAATGATATCATATTTTGCTTATCCTGGTACAAATGGATTGGATGAATTTGATTGGAAATTTACTGACAAATATGCTACTCCAGAAGAATGTCAAAAGTATTATAAAGAAAAATTATATTATTTACCAGGTGGTTTTCAATGTTATACTCCACCTGTTGATATTGAATCAACTAAAGATTATACTAGAGATAAATATAATATTCATTTGTGTTGTTTTAACAATCCTATTAAATTTTCAAAACCTACAATAAAAACATTTGCTGATATTCTAAAAAGAATACCCAATTCTAAATTATTTTTAAGATATTGTTATTATAAATCTAGTTACTTAAAAGCCCTAATATTAAGACAATTTAAAGATCATGGTATTGATGAAGCTAGATTAGATATTAATCATGACACACCAACTGATGCATTAAAATTATATAACCATATGGATATTGTTCTTGATCCTTTTCCATATAATGGAGGTACAATTAGTAGTGAAGCAATTTATATGAATACTCCATTAGTTGTTTTAGAAGGTAAATCATATGTTTCACGAGTAGGTGTTAGTTTATTAAGCAATCTAGGGTTAGAAAAATATATTGCTAAAACTGAAGATGAATATGTTGATATTGTTGCTAATTTAGCAACCAATACTAAAGAATTAAGAATGTTACATCAAACATTAAGATTAAGAATGATGAATTCGGATTTAGCAGATTCAATAAGTTTTACTAATAATATTGAAAATGCTTATGAAGATATGATTAAAAAATATAATGATTCTATTAATTAAATTATATATTTATACTGTTTGTTAATAAGTTACATAGAATGTGTCTACTATTTAGCATATAATTAATAAATGTTACAAATATAATTATCTAGTTTTAATATAATGGCAAGTTATTATGATTTAGATCAAATATTTTTAACAGGTCCTGTATCTTGTTATCATGTAAAATGGAGAACTAAAGAATTATTATTATTTGGAGATTTACATTGTCCGCGTATAAAAGGTAAAATTGATTTAATTAATTTTTTAGAATTAGTAGCTAATAAAACTAATGAAAATAAAATTTGTGTTGATTTTTTTCACGAATTACCATTTCAAAAAGAAAGCACTCGATTAATAGAATATCATAATTCTGATGATTCTGATATTTTAATAGATCAAATTAGAATAATTTTTGGGATGAACAGTAAATATTATGGAGACAAATATCCATATTTTAGAATACATGGTTGGGAATTATCTCAATATACTAAATTTGAAAGTAATACTCTTTTATTATGGAATGTGCATGATATGGGTATTATAAGTAAGTACGAATTAATTTATAATTTTTATTGCGATAATAAAGATAATCAATATGATAAAGATTTTAGAGACCTAATTGAAAAAGACCATCATTTTATTAAATCTAAAATTATATTTGATAATGAAAAATTTTTATCATTATTGATTCATAAACAAATAAGCAACATTGATACAAATTATTTTGAGCCTAAATTGTTGTTTGATTATTTCAAAAAAACATTATTAAATAATTTAAGACTAGCTGTATTAGAAACTTATTCTATTGCTAGAATGTTTAGAAAATTTGAACACAAGGAAAAAAGATCTAATAAGTGTGATAGCAATGATGTTGCTAATATTATTTATTTTGGGGGATCTGCTCACGTATTAAATGTTTTTTATTTTTTAAAATATTTAGCAGAGTTTGAAACAAATAAAGATATACAATTTTTATACGAATTTAAAAATAGATATGATAAAACAGTTACATCAAAAAAATCATGTAATTATCAACAATCTATAGTACTTAAATTATATAATTTTTTTAATCTGTTCCCTGATACAAATGATTTAAAAAGAATGTCAGTACATCAACAATCAGGAATAACACAACGCGATTCTAGTACAGTACCTATAATCCCATATATGAATCCAGAAGCATCAGAGTTTATTCCTCAAGTATTTAAACAATCTACACATATAGATCATTTTAAAAACAAATATTTAAAATATAAATTAAAATACATAAAACTAAAAAAGTCTTTACAATAAATGTTTTATAACTAAATCTGAATCTAATTATAATAATAATTTAGAAATATAAACAGAACCAATAGCTAAAACACCATTAAGTAAAGTTCCCCATATAGTGTCAATAAGTGATTCATAAGTTCCCCATTCATTAATTGTTGCTTTATTGGTTCCATTATATACCCCGTATATAATTAAACCCATTGCTAACCCTTTCAAAAATATCACCAAATAATCTGGTTTAAAATTTGACATTTCTGGTTTAACAATAAATAAATATAAACCAAATGCTAATAAAAAATATGCAATAGCTGCGGATACCCAAACATGTATACCAGATTTAGATTCACCCTTGTTAATTCTTTTAAATTGTTTTTTATACATTGGTGCATTTAACCAAGTAATAACTGGAATATCAATAATTAAAAATAAACCTAATACAATAAAAAATGGTATAAAGTCTTTTATATTCATTAATTAAATAGATAAAATAAAATTGGAAAATATTAGTTTGTAATTTTTAAAAATTAAAAACAAATAAAAATTGTCTGCAAGGGTAAGAATTGTTAATTCTTATTCCTGCGATATTATTTTTATAATAGTTCTATAATAAAAATTGAAATAAACATATAGTATTATTATTAACTTTATAAGCTAATGGACTTTAATAAAATTGAACAATCTGTTATTTCCTTTTGGGAAGAATACCATCTCCATGATAAAATTAAAGACCAAAATAAAGACTTACCAAAATGGGAGTTTTTAGATGGTCCGCCTTTTGTCAATGGAACCCCTCACCACGGTCACCTTCTTGTTTCCTCAATTAAAGATACTATGGCTCGTTATATGAGTCAAAAAGGCTATCAAATTAGTTATCAAATCGGCTTTGATTGTCATGGTTTACCATTGGAACAAGAGGCTGAGAAAAAAGTTGGAAAAGTCAGTCCTAATGATTCTGTAGAAAAACTTACTGTTTTTAATGATGAATGTAGATCTATTATTTCCAATTGTTCTGAAATTTGGTACAATACTTTAGGACGTTTAGGACGTCAATTTGATAAATCAGAAACTTATTATACCGCAGATTTTAAATTTATGGAATCATTATGGTGGGCATTTAACAAACTTTGGTCTGATGGTCTTATTTATCGTTCTAAAAAAGTTATGCCCTATTCACCCAAATGTGAAACTCCATTATCTAACTTTGAAGCTAGTTCAAATTATCAAGATAGAACTGATATTTCAGTTTATGTCAAGTTTAAACTAGTTGATTCAGATGAAAAACTATTAATTTGGACAACTACTCCTTGGTCGCTTTTTGCTAATCAGGGTATTTGTGTGAATCCTGATCTAGAATATTCATTAGTTGAATTAAGTACTAAGGACTGTAAAGATAAACTGTGGATATCAAAAGATTTAGTTGAGAAATTTTGTGTTGGTGAATTCTCTGATTACACTGTTGTAAAGACCATTACTGGTAAAGAATTAGCAAATCTATCATATGAACCAATTTTTAAACTTGATAATTATTCCAATTATAAAGTTTATGCGGACAATTATGTTCAAAACACAACCGGTACTGGTCTTGTACATTTGGCTCCATTATTTGGTGATGATGATATGAGAGTAATGAAAGCCCATGGATATACCGATGATTTATTACCTGAATCAATTGTTGATTCTCAAGTTAAATTTACAATTGATTTTGATGTAAATGGTACTAACATTAAAAATAAATTTGTTATCGATACTTCAACTGATATTGTTATTTGGCTTAAAAATAATAAACATGCTCTCAAGTCAGAAAAAATTAAACATCAATATCCTCATTGTTGGAGAACTGATTATCCACTTATTTACCTAGCAACTGATGCCTGGTTTATGAATGTAAAAAAGATTATCCCTGAACTTGTTGAAAATAATAAGAAAATTCAATGGTATCCAGAATATGTTGGTACTGAAAGATTTGCAAACTGGATTAAAGATTCACCAGACTGGTGTTTAAGTAGAAATCGTGTTTGGGGAACTCCAATTCCAATTTGGGTTTCAGAAACTGGAAAAACAATTTGTATTAATTCAGTTGCTCAATTAGAAGAACTAACTGGTACAAAAATTAATGATTTACATTTGGATAAAATTACTGACTTAACATTTGATTTTGATGGTCAAACTTATAAACGTACTTTTGGAGTATTAGATTGTTGGTTTGAGTCTGGAATGGCTGGTTTAGCCAGATATGGTTTTCCAGAATGTACCAATAAATCATATCCAGTAGACTTTATTGCCGAATCACTTGATCAAACAAGAGGATGGTTTTATACTTTAAATGTTTTGTCAACTGCTCTAAATCATCAACCTGCTTTTAAAAAAGTTATTGTAAGTGGTTTAATTTTGGCAGCAGACGGTAAAAAAATGTCCAAAAGACTTGGTAACTATACATCACCAAATGAACTTATTAATAAACATGGTGTTGACGTTTTTAGATTGTACATGATTGGATCTCCTGCAGCAAAAGCCGAATCTTTCTGCTTTAAAGATGGAGATTTAGTTGATATTTCAAGACGGTTATTACCATATTTTAATGCACATACATTACTAAGTGAATCATTAACTAGTGCTGAAATGAATTTGGGTGATTTAGATTGGGTTGGTTCAGTTGAATCAACAAATAAATTGGATATGTGGATTAAAAATCAATTTAATGATTTTTCCAATAAAATTTATTCGCACATGGAAAAATTAGAATTAACTGCTTGTCCAAATCTAATTTATAAATTTATTGACGAACTATGTAATAGTTATATTAAATTAAGCCGAGAAAGATTAAAGGGACTTCAATCATCTAATTGTTGTATGGAATCAATTAGTACATTAATGTGGGTACTTGAAAAGTTTAATCTTTTACTTGTTCCATTTATGCCACATCTGTCTGAACACTTAAATATGAGTTTACATTTGATGACCAAAACAGATAAATCATATCAAAGTATCCATCTTATTAAATCTGATCATAGTACAAATAGCTTTGTTGACTCTTCAATTACTAAGGGATTTTATTCAGTGAATGAACTGTTAGAAACTGTTCGAAATTTAAGACAACAAATTAATAAGCCAATTTATTATCCATTAGACACAATGGAAATTTATACTAACAGTTTGAAACTTGATGAATTTGCCACTGTAATTTGCAAAGAACTGAATGTTAAAAATCTAACTGTTAAATCTACAAATGAATTAACAAAAACATATCGGGCTAACCGAGGCATTTTAGGAAAAATTTATAAAAAGGATGCAAATAAATTTGCACAATTAATTGAATCTGGTAATATTGATTGGGATGGTTGTGATCCATCTTATTATTCATTTGATTTTAATGTAGAATCAAAACCAAATTATGTTGGAACAAAATTTAATTATATGTCATGGGATAATATGTTAACCCAATCTGTTGTCTATCTAAGCACTGAATCATCTGAATCAAATGATATGGAAGCTGAAGTAAATAACATTAGACGACAAGTTAATAATATTAGAAAAGACATGGGACTTAAGATGTTTAATAAAGTTAATGTCATCTTTGAAAACAATATATTTTGGACAAAGTTAAAAGACGAATATCCTCAATTAATGGATGGATTATTAAAACGACTTATTGCGGATATTTACTTTGAGGATCAAACAATTGGAAATAATTATAAATTAATTGAAACATTTGTTGGTAATCAATTAAAAGTTGTTATTAATCCTCAATAAAAAAATGAAACTATTTTATTTAATTTTTAACTAATTTATTTAATAAATATTTATTAAATAAAATACCAGATAATAAATTAAATCAATTAATTGGAGAATTAAATAACAAATTATTGGAAAAATCAAATAACCAATTTATAGATGAATCAAATATTAAATTATCTAATGAATCTAAGGAATTTGATATTTAAAAACATTACAAATGGTTGAACCAAGTTATAAAGCAAAAGATTCTAGAATAGAAATATTTGAAAAAGGTAAAGGTAGTTGGCTACCAATGCTACAAGCAATTAGAAAAAATTTTAATAATGAAACTAATGTAAATATATAAATTAAATTAAATTTTATTTAAAATAATTAATCGGAATCTTCATCAGATTCAGAATCAGAATCTTTGACTAAATTTAAACCTTTTCCACCTTTAGTAGTTTTTACAGGTGCTTTTTTACCTTTTTTAGCTACAAGCTTAGGTTTTTCTTCAGATTCAGATTCTGATTCGGATTCAGAAGTATCAGATTCAGAGTCAGAGTCAGCATCCATTGAAATAATTTCTTTCTTAGTGGATTTAGATGCGGATTTAGGAGTTTTAGTTGCTGTGTCTAATGAAAATCCTTCAGTTGAAGAATCTTTTTGAAGTTTATTCATTAAATCAGTAAGTTCTTTAACTAAACGTTTTTGTTCAGCTTCTAAATGTTCACGTTTTTGATTTACTTCATGGATTTGAGCGGTAATACTAGCCCATTCTTTTTTCTTTTCTTCTAAAAGTTTTTCTAATTCAGATTCAGATTCTTTAGTAGAAACTTCAGGTTTAGCTTTACCTTTTGTTTTAGTATCTTTAGCTACAGATTTTGCTTCTTCAACAGGAGCGTCTTTAGCTAAAGCCTTGTGGTTCGAAGAACCAGATTCTTCTTTTTTAGCTTTTCCTTTTGATTTAGTATCTTTGGCTACAGGTTTTTCATCTTCAGATTCTGATTCAGATTCAGATTCTTCTTTTTTAGCCTTTGCTTTAGATTTAGTTTCTTTACTAGATTTAACTTCTTCAACAGGTTCTTCTTTTTTAGATTTGCCTTTGGTTTTAGTATCTTTAGCTGCAGGTTTTTCTTCTTCAACAGGTTCTTCTTTTTTAGCTTTTCCTTTTGATTTTGTTTCTTTAACTACAGGTTTGGTTTCTTCTTCTGATTCAGAATCTGATTCCTCTTTTTTAACAGGTTTAGATTCTTTTTTACCTTTAGTTTTCACTTCAGGTTCTTCAGCTTTAGTTGCTTTAGTTTTAGTATCTTTCTTAGTTTCAACAACTTCGACTTTTTCTTCAGATTTAACTTTCTTAGGAGGCATTGTAAGGATGGAATTTGGGTCTAATTTATATAATTATCAATTTTTTATTAGACAATTATATATATTATTTGGTATGGCATGAGTTTAGGCTCTATTATACTTCTATTTCAGACTGATCATTTATATCAGTGGACACCTTTTTACGATTATTATAAATAACAAGTTTTATGTCATTCTTTTTAACATCTCTATAAGCTGGATCATTCTCTATTTGTTCTTTTAACTTGTCCATTATTTCTTTTGTCTTTTCGTCTAATTCACCTTCTAATTCTTCATAAAATGAAGTTAAGTCGCACATACGAGCATCAACTATGTCTTCTAATAAATCGTCTTTTTTAGTTGCCACATACTGGTTCTTTTTTTCATTAAATTTATAACCAATTGCATTTTGTGTGTTGGTAATTAAAATGTTTTTAAATTGGGGGAATTTGTCATTAAAATGTGTGTATTCAACTAATTGCGATAAACTCCCATATCTGTATTTAAGAATATTCATTTTTTCTTTTTTACTAAATACTTCAGTAAGATTCTCGTGGCCTAACGCAATAATATTAAATGTATTATTATTTGTTATGTTATTGTTTGTTACATTTTCATTAACAGTATTATTATCCCCGTTGAGTTGTTTATTAATTTTTTGTAAAGTCTTGGGATGAACTTTACAGTTTTTATTTAATAACTCGGTTAATAAAGATTTAATTTGAGCACTTTCTTCTGATTGTTTAGTTAATTGTTCTTCTAATTTGGTATTTTGTTCTTTTAATGAGGTTATAATAGACTCATCGATGTTAATTTTAATTTTACATCTGTTAAAATGTTTTTTTAAGCTATCGCTTCTAGTAAAATTTGAATTACAATATTTGCAAACATATTTGTTAATTCTAGAAATATTTTTGGTGGATTTTGGCGGGATTTTGGCGGATTCTGGCGGTAGGTCGGTGGAACTTGGCGGATTTTTGGCGGAGGTTAGTTTATGATATTTATAGATGTGATTCCATAAACTTTGTCTTGATGAATAATTCTTATTACAGTCAGTGCATATATGCGTACACTTATTAACCGAACTCATTATAATACGATATAATTTAATCTTTAACTATTTTTTAAGAAAGTGTACTGTACACTTTTTGTACACTAAAGTGTACGTACACTTTCAAGGCCGGGAGAGAGAGATAGCGGTAAAAAACTTTTATTTTTTAAAATATTTGGCCGATAAAACAAACTTTGGCTAAAATATTGAAATAAAGTATATTTATCCCATTAATTTATCTTATTAATGCTATGGACAGATAAGGCTAAAAAGTATTTGAAAAAATACTGGAAAATTAAGGAGCTAAAAGATAAACAAGTTGAAGTAATTAATGAGTTGTTACTTGGTAATGACGTTATAGGATTATTACCAACAGGCTATGGTAAGTCAATGTGTTATCTTATCCCTCCGCTTGTTACCAAGAAAGTAATTTTTATTATAAGTCCATTAATATCTTTAATGGATGATCAAAAAGATAAACTAAATAAAATGGAAATACCTTGTGCGGCCCTACATGGAAATAATAAAAACAAAGACCAAGAAATATTCCAAGTTATGGATGGGCAAATAAAAATTGTTTATATGAGTCCAGAATATTTAATAAAGTCTGATGGATTAGAACTTGCTCAAAACTTAATTGACGATGACAAGCTAGGTTTTTTAGCTGTCGATGAATCCCATTGTATTAGTGCATGGGGTCAGGATTTTAGACCAGAATATACCAAAATTAAAATATTCAGACAAATGTTTCCAGACATTCCTATTTTAGCAGTAACAGCAACTGCCACAGATACTGTATGTCAAGATATTAGTAAAATGTTAGAATTAAACAATCCAGTTTTAGTAAGAGCTTCATTTGACAGACCAAATCTGTATTTAAAAATTCAGGAAATTCCAACCACAATAATTACAGAAAAACCAAAAAGAGGAACTAAAATGAAAATAACTCAAAGACAAATGCCTAAAGAAGAACTTGCAATAAAGTGGATTAAAAAATATCCAGATGATAAAATTATTATTTATACTAATAGCAGAAAAGATGCTGAAGAATTAAGTAAAGAGTTAAATAAATTAATAAAAGATTGTTCTGAAGCTTATCATGCTGGTTTATCTAAAGGACTTAGAGAACAAATTCAAACAAAGTTTAATGACGGCGATATTAAAGTTATTGTAAGTACTATTGCTTTTGGAATGGGTATAGATCAAGTTGTCCGTTGTGTAATTATATTTGGATCACCTTCTTCAGTAGAAGAATATTACCAACAAATTGGTAGAGGTGGAAGAGATGGTAAACATTGTGAAACAATATTATACTTTGATTATGCTAATTTGATGATTGCAAAACATATGTTAAGAGACATTAGAATGAAATGGCCAATGTTGTATAAAGCCAAATTAAATAATTTAAATAAAATTGGATCAATGGCATATTTAAATACTTGTAGAAGGAAATTTATTTTGGAACATTTTAATGAGTCGTGTGATTTCTTCACTTGTGGTAATTGTGATAATTGCTGTGAAAATGAGTTAGTTGATATTACCGACAAAGTATGGCCAATAGTAATGAGACAAGGATCCCATTTATTAGGTGGTGTAAATGAAATAAGAAACAAGTATTTACAAGAAATTAACTTGGTAGATAAAAACAATAAGGATAAAGTTGTTGATTTGGATTTGTTAGACCCATTATGGAAATGGAAAATATGGATACAAGAAAATAAGATCCAGTTAAAAGACATTCCAGATAGACTTAGAATAAAAATTCCAAAAAAATTTGTTAAAGTTGAAAATAAAGTATCTGAAACATTTGATGATAAAATTAAAATGTATGAAAAATATTTGGATTAATTTTATTAAAAAGTTCGTTTAAAAATAATATAAATTTTCTAATATATGTTATGAGAGGGAGAGTGAAACTATTTGTTTCCCTAAAAATAGCTATTTTAGCTAATTTAGATAGCCTGTTATGATTGTTGAGATAATAGAAATATTTTCAGATGATACATAACAAACGGGTTTTGTAGTTAAAGTCGTAATAGTATATGGAGTTAATGTATTAACATCTTTAAACTTTGTTACCAAACTTACTGCAAAAGAATTTGTTGAAAAACAAGTTCCTATACCCTCACTTTAAATGATTAGTTTTATAGCTAATTTATTTAAAGTTTTGTTTAGTTATATTATTAACTAAGCTTATATTAAGTTCCCGTGATAGAAATATCTTATGAGGAAAATGCTTTTTCAAAAGATCAAACCAACAGTGAGACAACTGGCTTAAAATAAATTTTTATTTTGAGTGGGGTAAATCCAAGTTCAAATCTTGGCAGTTGTTTAAGGATTTAATATTGTTCCCGTTTTGAGGAAAATTTATTGTTTATATTGTTAAAAAAATTTGTTTATTTTATTTTGCCAAAATTTTGTTTATATTTGATAGTTTATTAAATAATAAAAAAGCCAAACCAAATATTTAAACCAAAGGTTTTTATATGAGGCCAAGCACAAATGGTTCAGTGGTAGAATGCTTGCCTTCCAAGCAAGTGATCCGAATAAAAAACATGCTTTGTTTTTTATAGCCGAGTTCGATTCTCGGTTTGTGCATTTAAGTAGATAAGATTAATTAGTATATTAAAGGTTTTGACTTAAAGGTTTATCACCTATATTTGGTATAGTTATTTCTTGATTATATAATATAACCGAGTAACTATATGTTTGCCCTTTTAGCTCAGTTGGTAGAGCATCACTCTTGTAAAGTGAAGGTCATCGGTTCGATTCCGATAGAGGGCATTAATTAAAAAAATTGATGAATAATCATATTGAAGTTCCACCCAATAATAATTTGTAACTACAAACAGCAAAACAAAATAGCACATTTAAATTAGCTTTTATTGTAGTTAGTACAAACCTTCAACTTTACGTTTCAAAAAAACGTAAAGGTCTTATAGCTCAGTCGGTTAGAGCACATGGCTGTTAACCATGGGGTCGTAGGTTCGATTCCTACTAAGACCGGATGATAATGTCATCACAAGCCCGTATAGTATAACGGATAGTACGTGAGCCTTCTAAGCTCCTAATCTGGGTTCGATTCCCAGTACGGGTACAAAATAACTAGTTACAGCAAAAAAAATAACATTTTTTATGGTAAAAAAAATAATACTAGTTAGTACAAAAAAGTTTTGTCTAATGCGAACTGTTAGATGAAATGAGGCAGGATTCCCGAGCGGTCAAAGGGGTTGGTCTTAAGATCCAATGCATATGCTTCGTGGGTTCGAATCCCACTCCTGTCAATAATAATTATACTTGGTTCCATCGAATTTAACCGTTCGTTAGGAAAATAAGCAAACTAATAATTTGCTTCCGCCTCCTTAGCTCAGTTGGTAGAGCATCAGGCTTTTAACCTGAGGGTCATGGGTTCGAGCCCCATAGAAGGTGTAATTGAGTTTCTATTGGTTAACCCCAATAAGAAAATAACGCTATAATTAATTCTTAAATGAATAAACTTGTTTATATTTGTTTCTGATCAATAAAACAATAAGGGTGTACGATTTGATAATTTTAGTAAAATAAAATTAATCAAATAAATCATTCGCTAAATATAGCAACTCCATTTATTTGGTTTTGGTATAGAATGATCAAAAAAACTACATAAGTTATTCTTCGGAATAAACTACGTTTGGAAACAAACTCCATTATTGAATGATTACAATTAATTTGGGTACTAGCAATGGTATAATATACTAGCAATGGTATAAATCATTTAATTTTGAAACAATATTTACAAGCAATTATGGTCAAGGTTCTATAGCTCAGTTGGTTAGAGCGCGGTGCTTATAACGCCGAGGTCGTGGGTTCAAGCCCCACTAGAACCACTAAAAGTAAATTGTTCCTCTGATGGTAAAACATCTTAAGGAAAAAACCAGGCAGGATTCCCGAGCGGTCAAAGGGGTTGGTCTTAAGATCCAATGCATATGCTTCGTGGGTTCGAATCCCACTCCTGTCAACAATTAATTTATATATGTAATTACATCTATAAAATTTTAAATCTTAGTTTATTTAAAATTATTAATACAAATCCAAATAATCCAATTTTGAATTATTTGAATTTAAAGCTTAGTTTTCTTTATTATCTTATATACTCTCATGTCTTTATCAAACTCTAAAACAACAAACGTAACACCCGTTTCCTCTCAAAAATTTAACATTCATATGTTTAAAAAATCTTATTGTCTAAATGACGTTCTCTCACAATGCGAAATATCTAATAATCCTAAAGAATATATTAAAAAAATAGATACTAAGTTAGAATTTTTATAAAATTCGAACTAAATAAAATCCTACACAAAGGTAATTATTATGTTAGTAAAGAAATTTTAATAGATATATTATCAAAATCAAAAGCTCCCAAGTCAAACGAGTTATTAGATAGTCTAGTAAATAATAAAGATGATGAAATAACATCGACTCAAATTATTAATTTTGTTGATAATGGTAAGAATTTAATTTATTTTAATACCAAGTCTATTAAATATGTTTATGTTAATCAACAAATTTACTTTAAAGCAAAAGAAGTTGCACTTGCTTTAGGATATACTGATACGCAACATGCAATTCTTGACCATACTGACTCCCCAGATAAAATAACAGCTGACGAAATAAGGGGTGGGGTTAAAATGACCCTACCCTATAAAACGAACGAGCAAACAAAAATTGACCAAATTTTGGGGAATGAAGATGGTAAAACAATATTTATCAATGAATCTGGATTATATAGTTTAATATTAGGTTCAAAGAAACCAGAAGCTAAAAAATTCAAGCATTGGGTCACATCAGAAGTCCTCCCAGCTATCAGACAATTTGGATCATATTCTTTAACAAACAAGTTATCTTATTCGATGGATAAATTAGATAATTATACCGGCCAAGAAATTGTTTATGTTATTAATGTTAAAGACTCTGTTTTTAATTTATTTTAAATAAAATAAATTATAAACTAATATAAATTCGGCCAAACCTATAAAATAATAAAACGTATGAAAAAACATGCAAATAAATTAAATTTTAATCATATAGTCAAGCTATATAAAGTAGATAATAGATCAGTTGCTTTGGCTTGTGAAAAGAAATTTAAAAAGTTAGCTAAGAAACTAAAAATATCATCCAATTATAATAATGGACTTGAATTTATATTAGTTTATAATTTATTATATTTATAATAAATTAAAAACATTAACCCTCAGTATAATATTGATTCAGTAATTCAATATATGGATGATATAGTAAACAAAACAAATATTGATTATAGAAATAAATCATATGAAATAGTTCCTTTGTCCGATGTAAATAATTTATCAAATTTGTACAAGCATGTTGAAAATTATATTAATAACACAATAAAAGTTAAAGAGCAAAATTTACTAATGACCAGTATAATTCAACAACTTGAATTAATACAAAAACAAATAAACTTTAACAATGAAAAAGAAACATTTTATCAATTACAATTAAAAAAATTAGATTTAGAAATACAACAGACAGATCTTTATTTTAATTTAAATAATAAATTAAAAGATGGTGAATTAGAAAAAGCCAAAAAGCCATCTCTAATTCAACAATTAATAGATGCTAAAATTATCGGAAATAATAAAACCAATAACGATTCTGTTCAAATAGATATAACAGAAGAAACCAATGATAAAACTTTAACTGGAACAAAAAAAGTAATAACAACCGCAAAAATTACAACAAACGCAAACTCCAATCCCAATCCAGATAATAAATGCGTGAATTGTGGTCATTCAATATATATAACATCTGTTAGGTGCGGTAAATGTGAAAATATGAGAAGACTTAGCGAATCAATAACAAATAATAAAAACAGACCAAGTTTAATTCAGCTACAAGAAGATTTAAAAACTCTCAAGTCTTATGTTCAAGTTGGAAAAAAGTATGGGGTTTCAGATAATTGTATCAGAAAGTGGATTAACAAATACAAAAAATTTAATGAATCAACTAATCAAACATCTTGTTAAACAACTATTTCTTGAGTCGCATTAATCATAATTTGTTCATCCGTTGTTAATTTAGTCATGGATGTATTAATAGTTTCTATAATAATTGGCTCTAATGTAATTGTATCAAGAGGAGGTGGATTATTAGGATTTGGAATTGGTTCTAAATCGTTAATATAAGCATCCCAGTTAGTCCAGTCAGTTCTACAAATAGGACAATTTCTTTTATTAGTTTGTTTCTTTTCTAGCCATTGTGATAAAATTTCAACACAATAATTATTTTTACATATATTACAACTAGTATATTGAGTACCAGTTTTTATTTCATCATATGATATTGGACAAAAGACATGATCTAAATTATCAATTAATTTATATCCTTGTAATTTAAAAACTACTTTGGACAACTTCATCATACCTGCAGACGATACAAATGGAACAGTATAATTGGTTTGTAAATCACGTACTAAATAAGCATTACCTGAAAAATAAACCAAACTTTCAGTTCCAGAAAATTGTTTATATACGTTTGAACCTAAACCAAATATTTCTATTTGATTGGTTGGTGTATTTATATTAAATTTTACTTGCAATTTTACACTATCAATTCTGGAATAATTAGTTGATCCAACAAATGATTCGAATGTTCTATCCATAAAATTTACTCTATAATTAAATGGAAAGTAAATCATTTTCGGTGATATAATTTTACATTTGCTTTTAATTAAAAATTTATCTAGTCTAAATCTTTCTTGTCCATTTAAATATAAATTTATTTCTTGAATATTATTTGGATTATCGCATTCAATAAATATACCCTTATTTAGACCTTCAAAAGGAATTTGAATATTAAATTCAGAAGCTGTTTGAGCTAAATTTGAATTATTAACATTAACTTTCATTTGATAGATGTATTGTATAAGTCCTTCAAATATATTTTGAGCCATTTCATTACGTTCTGAAGAATCTAAATATGTCATAACACTAACTAATTCCCATGTAGTTAATAATTCAATTGGATTTTCTGGTTCATTATTAATAATAAAAAAATTAACTGTTTGGTGTTGTTGTAACCCAATAATTTTAATATCTCCAAATATTTTATCAAATTGTAAATTAATATAAACATGCGAATCAATAATTTCTGGTTCATTTAAATTAATTAAAAAAGCTAAAGGAAAATATGCAACCGTAGTATTTCCAATTACAAGTTTTATTGATAATTTTCTTAATTGGGCTTTTAATTCATCTAATGTAATAGGTTGATTGGGATTAGGATTGGGATTAGGTTGTGTAAATCCAATTTTAACGTGTTCGGGTATTATTATATCTGCATCTCTAGTTATATTAATCGGGTTGTTAAACTGCGCTGGACCATATATAATGTATTCATGGGCTATATTTCTTGGAAGACGTTGATTTTGTTGTCCAATCGCAACAAGTGACATTAAACCTCCGGGCATTTGTACTTTATTATTAAAACTAACTAACTAGCTTTTAAACCAAGTTATAAAATATATGAATCGACTAGTTTTTTAAGTTTAAGATATTTTGTTTTGTACAACAAGTATTTTTCATAAAATACTTGGTCTAGGCTAATTCCTTTAGAATTAGCGTACTTGAGATATTTTTGATAATTACTTGCTTCACGAATCAATTCATCAAGACCAGTTTTAAATGTTAATATGTTTTCATAAGTAACTGTAAAAGTTCTTTCTACAATCATATGATTTTCTAATGAATCTTCGCTAGTTTTATCATTAAATAAACGAGATGCCTTTTCTGCCGGATATTTATCTAAGAATAATGTAAATAATTCATTTTCTTTTTTTAATATTTTTACAGCTTGTTCAAGCTCACTAAAAAACAGTTGACCAGCACCTTCTTTTGAAAGTGTTGGATACTTATTTATATATAATTCAACAAAATGATCATATCTTGATTTTCCTTTAAAATAAGTAGTAATTTTTTTTCTAAAAATATCAAATGGTGTCCCTTTAGAATATAAAAATGCGTTCACACTTTTTTTTAATTTTTTTCTAGTTTCATCATCTTGTTTATAATGTGTTTTATCAGTTGAACCTTTTATTTTACTAAAATTTTTTTCAATAAATATTGGATTATCTATTTCAAACCATTTTAATAATTTAAGTTCATCTTTATCATAGGGTAAACTTTTATATTCAACAAAATTCTTATTAATTTTTTCTGCTATACCAACTCCCGAAATTAATTCACTTCCTTTAAAAAATTTTTTTAAAAATTTACTGTGTTCTTCAAAGAATTTATCATAGTCTGACTCCATAATTTTATAGTTTCCTTTTTCTTCTATTAAAACTGTAAATATAAAAACTTTTTCTAAACTTCCATTTGCTAGTCTTTTCAGTTTTTTAGATTGATTTCCAATTATATATCTTAATTTTTCATGAGTATCTATTAGTCCATCTTCAATAGCTTTTTTTACTTTGCTAATATTTTCTTCTGTCCAATCTTCTTGTGATCTAAAAGGGTTAATACCTATTAATTGAGGAATAAAAGGTCTTTGATGTTGTTTTGTTGGTTGTCTAATAGGTTGTGATTGTTGTTCTTGTCCTGTTGATTGTGATTGTTGTTGTTTAATAGGTTGTGATCTTTGTTTAAATGGTTGTTGTGATTGTTGTTTCCTTTTATTTCCAGAAACTGTTGTAAAACCGGTTTCACTATCATTTTCTGAATTTGGATTCATTATATAATAAGAGTTATAAATTTTATAAAGTTAATTTTAAGTTTTATAAAAAGTGGAAAATAGTTTTGAAAATATAATGATTTAATCAAATTTAAGAGGGGGTACAATTTCTTTAATAATTTTTAAAAATTGTTCCACAATATTATGTTGTGGTGACTTCATAAAATCAACAATATAACGATGCCATTTCATAAAATTTTCTAATCTTGATTTTATTTTTTCACCAGATAATGGTGTATATTTTTTATTAAGGTAATCTAATGATGTTTTGTCTTGACTTGGATCATCTTGATCTTTAAATCCTTCATTTGTTTGAGAGATTAGCATTGTTTGTAATTCTTCACTTTTAATATCTGGATATAAAATTCTTAACAAGGCATAATATCCTGAGTGAATATAACAATAAGAACTTCTATCTAATGATTGAGGTCCATACAAAATAGGACAAGTTTCTGATTGTTTATAAAATTTATAGCTTTTAAGTATTGGAATAGTCAAATGAATTTTTTCAAGAACTTTAGAAACTTCAGTGCTATCATATAATGCAGAAACACCATGTGGTTCAAAATGTTCAATATATTTTTTTTCTGTATTAATAAATAACATATTAGCATGTAGTTCCAATCTAGCCGATAAATTGTCTTTGGCTAATAGATGTTGTTGTATGTTATCAATTATATCTTTACTTGTTAAATTCATTAAGCTAATTGGAACTAAGATGTTTTTATTATCATGAATACATTTGGTTATTTTATCCATATATTCTTCTTCGTGTTCTTTGGTTAAAAAGAATTGTTTGTAATATTCTATGTGATTCATTTTATTTTTCATATGAATATTTGATTTTTCTTTTTGTAGTTCATCTCTTTGTTTCTTTTTATTATCAATATATCCATTATAATTTTTAACCATATTTTGGTTCCACTCCCAATCTTTGTAATCAGTTGGTGTGTATTTTTCTTGCTCTGTCATTTTTTGATATTCTTCAATTGTTCCTGCTAACTTTTTTTCATAATTTTCTCTTTTTTTAGTTAATTCAGAAACTTTTTCTAAAAAACTTTTTTGTTCTAATTCTAATTCTGTTATTTCTGAATTAACTTTTTTAATGCGTTCATTAATATCCGAATTTGTTGTTGAGTGATCAAGTTCTTTTTCTAACTTAGATAAATCAGATCCTGATCCCAAGTAACTGTCACAAATATTTTTTAAATAAATATTTTCTTCTTTGCTGATGTCAAGAACATTTTTAATTCCACTTTTAGTTTTTGCTAAAATTAAATAATTATGATAGTTCCCTCTATTTAAATAACAAGTGTTAAGTTTAACAGATAATGTTTTGAATGTGTCTGCGAAATATTTATGAAAGAATTTAAAATTATCAATAATATCGGCATCACTATCAAAACGTTTTATTGTTTGTTTTAAAACATATCTAAATATTTTGGTGTCACTATCTAAAATTCTTTGAGCACTCATATATTTATCATATAATGTTGAACACATTAAATATCCAATATTGTCAATATCAAGTAATTTTGTTTCATAATCAGAAATAAGACTTTTAATTTTTGTTTTTTCAGAGTCTTTAATATATTGTAATAATTTTGGTGGAAAATTATTAACCTTTTTAATATATGATACTAAAGTTAATGGTTTAGTTTCCATGTTAAAATCAGTATTATCTCCTTTTATTCTACCAGTTATGCTTTTAATAAGACTTGATAATTGAGAACTTATTGTTGAGTATTCGGTTGTTTTTTGATTTTGTTCAGGTAATGAATTAATTTGAGAATCTAGTTCATTTAACAAGTCATTAAAATAAATTTCATTAATAATTTCTTTGTTATCAAATGATTTTTTAGCACACACATTACGTTTGCTGTGAAAATTTTCAATATTAATAATTCCACTACCTTGTTGAGTAATTATTCTTTGATATTGCATATATTTACTTTTATAAACATTTTTTTTATCATTGTCTAAACAATTATCAAGTTTATATTTGTATTTTTCAAGTTTATCTATTAAACTCATTATATATATATAAATAGATAATTAAATTAATTTTGTACAATGATTTCTATATATTTTACAAATGGTTAAACAATAGCATATTCTATCATTATACTTTTGAAACCCATATGATCAAAATCATTAAATAATTATTAATTTATACAATTAAAGGAACTACCAATCTTTTCATTTAAAAGAATATTTATTATATATATCGGTTCAGCGAGTATAATAAAAAAATTGAAATTTTATCATGTTAAATACTCATGCGTATAGAAATTAGTAACTAGAAACAGCAGAAAACATAAGCTTATAATTAAATCTTATATTCTAGTTAGTACAATAGACAGCGTTCCCGAGCGGTCAAAGGGGTTGGTCTCAAGATCCAATGCATATGCTTCGCGAGTTCGAATCTCGCCGCTGTCATCAATTAATTACCTACAGCAAATAACAAATTTTAAAATGCTATTTAAAATCCAAAGGTAATTAGCACATAAATAGGTCTTGTAGCTCAGTCGGTTAGAGCGCGGTGCTTATAACGCCGAGGTCGCGAGTTCAAGCCTCGCCAAGACCACCAGCATGGGTTCCCGAGCGGTCAAAGGGGTTGGTCTTAAGATCCAATGCGTATGCTTCGTGAGTTCGAATCTCACCCCATGCATTATATACTGGATACAGCAAACAAAAAAATTAATTAATATTATAATTAAATTTTTATTCCAGTAAGTACATTTTAGTAGATAGTCTTCTACTTACAGCAATTTATTAACTTTTAAACAAGGATTGATATATTTTAATTAATATATTAAATAGCTCCATACAGCAATTAAACTTAACTTTAATTAATGGATCTTTTTAACTGGTTACAGCAAACAACTGTTTTAATTTTTCTTAAATTAAATTATTTAAATGATAAGCAATTATCATTGAAAACAAACCAGTTAGCACATTTCGCATTTGGAGCGAGCACATTTTAATTCCTTACAGCAAATCAAATTTAAAACTTAATGGATTAAATTTTTTTGGTTACAGCAAACATTTGTTATTGAACAAATATTTTAAATTTTAATAAATTTAAAGTTTCAGATATAATAAGCAATTATTATATTTAACAACCCAACCAAATAGCACCCTACGCTTAGGAATTAGTACAAATTTAAGTAGATAGTTTTCTACATACAGCAATTACCTCTTAATGATTTAAGCTTAAATATTGTAGGATAAGTATATGCAAATATATGATAGCTCCAGGCTAAACACCTATAGCTTGCTCTTCAAGTATGAAGAGTTCCGAATCGTTTTCCAATTCACTTATTTACGGTCAATGTTATTCTTTTAATGATTTTCATTTATAGATCATATAATAATAATTACTTATTACTTATTATTTATTACTTATTTTAATTTTAGTAATTTTACCAAAATTAAAATACCAAACAAAAAAATGAAATATTTTAGGCTTAAGTCATGATTATTTTAAATAATGTCAAACACTACCAAATCCTCTAATCAAACTTATACCTATACCTGCCAACGCGTAACTAATGGATTAGTATGTGGACATGATGTTGAAAAACCAAGTAGATTTGTTTGGGAGACATATTCAAACTACCGGTGTGATGATTGTTTAAACAAATGTTCTTATGTAGACAAAAATGGCAAAACATGTCAAGAAAACACCGTTTATAAAAATTCACGAGTTTATTATTGCGAAAAACATAACCATATTGTAAGAAATATTAAAGCATATGAGGCTTGGAAACAAGCAGTAGAATATCATAAAAAATATGAATACGTTGGTGAACATTGGGAGAAAGCTCGTAAAGATGGTGTTGAGATGATTTATCATTATGTAAATAGGGATAGACTTGAAAACAATTCTATTGATGAAATTGATCCTAATGATTATGATGACGAAATTTGGATTTGGAGTCCTATTTGGTCATATTGTGGTTCAAATTATAAAGATAAATTAGCACGGTTTGCTTATTCTGATTCTTATCTTCAAGAACAAGAAAAAGAAGGACTTTGTAATTAATTAATAATCTTATTTTAATTTATAATTTAGGTAAATTTATAGCAACATCTATGTTTTGGACTTTACTATTTGTTATTTCCAAATACCATGACTATAAGCTAAAACTAAAACAAATATTTATATAATCCTATTGTTTTTGATTTTCTTTTAATAGTTTATATAATTTTGTCCCAGACAATAACTCAAATTTTAAAGTCGAGTTAAACCAATATTTAGAATCTTTATTTAAACCATCAATTACATCATCTAAAAAAATATGTCTGTAATAATTAGTTTCTAATGACTGATGATCAATAATACTAACATGTAGATGAAGTTGATAATAAGAAGGGTGATAATGAAAATACATATATAATTTTGTTTTATTAATTCCGTATGTTTTTGCAATTAATTCACATTCAGTTTTAAGTTCTTCTAATAAAGGTATATCTTCTTGTGTTAATTCTCTGATAGTTTTAATTTGTTTTAAAGGAATAGCTAAAATATAAAAGTTAGAAGGATCAATATCTTTCCAAATAATATCTTTGGTTATAACCCATTTAGATGTTCTTTTAAGAACTAGCGATTCTTCTGATTTATTAAATAATAGTTCATTAATCCATTTAATATTTTTGTCACGAATAGAGTTTATATATGGGAGAGTAATTTTTTTATAATCGTCTTTTGTTTCATTAAATATTTCAGTTTCTGCTTTTAACCAATCAATAAAGTCCAAAGAAACAGGAAATTTAATGTAGCCATCGAGCAAATATATTTCAATAAATTTATCGCCGGTTTTTTCTGAATTAACTAATAGTTTATCTATGTCACCTAGTTCATAATTTTCATTACAAAAAGTAATTTTATTAACTGACTTAAAGTTATGTTCATCAGTAATTTCATTTTCAGAAGCAAAAATTCCAAAATGGTCTTTAATAACACCCCAATATAGGTGATATTTATTAAAGTTAAAGTATTTGGCTAAATAGTTTTTAGTTTCATTTCTCAGACTAATTTTTTCCAGTTTTTGAAATTTCATATTAAAATAAATTGAAAATTTTACTTTATATATTAATTAAGTTTAATTTAATGGAAATTATGGATGATTCTAAGCAACAAAATAAACCAGAGAAGAAGTTTGATGGTAAAATTATAGCATCCCAATTTATTGAATATTTTTATAAATGTTGGATATCAGATCTTAATATTTTAGTACTTGAAGAAATTATTCAACCATACTCAAAGCTAGTATATAATTCAACTGTTTATGAAGGTATAGATTTTGTAGAGATACTTAAAACTTTTCAGTCAGAAGATTTACAATTTGAAAACTGTGTATGTGAATTACTTGATTCAGGATCTAGACAAATATATATATTAGTTCATGGTGTAATTAAAAATAGTTTAGTATCAAAAACATTTAACCAAAGTTTCATGATTGCGTATGCTGGTGAACATAAAAAAAATTCAAGAAAGTGGACTCTAATGAATTCTCTACTAATTATAAATTAATTAGTAAATATTGTTATTTTATCTAATAATTTTATTAGCTAATTTATAACAAATAATTTTATGTACGCTTAAATTAATTAATTAATATTAAAAAATATTATCTAACTAATTTTATAAGATGAAAGTATTTTCACATTCATTACAAGGAAAAAGAGATTCTAATGAAGATCAACATGTACATATAATGAATATACATGGTGAAAGTGAAGAATTAAATCCAGTAAATTTTGTAGCAGTTTTCGATGGTCATGGAGGAAAAGCCGTAAGTAAGTATTTAAAAGAAAACCTGCCTCAATTTTTTGTAAATAAATTCAAGAAAGACATTTATTCTAAACCAGATGTTGCTACCAAATACTTTAATAAAGTATATGATCTTATTCAAAGCAAAATGAAAGAAGATCACCCAAGAGCCATACAATATTGTGGTTCTACCGCATGTGTTGGTATTCATTTTAAAGATTCTGAAGATAAAAGTCGTTTATGGATTTTAAATGTAGGTGATTCAAGAGCAATTAAATGTAATAAATTAAATATTGCCGAACAATTATCACAAGATCATAAACCAAATTCTCCTGAAGAAAGAGTTAGAATTGAACAACTTGGTGGAAAAATAGAATTTGATGGATCAGATTGGAGAATTAAAGATTTAAGTTTGTCAAGAGCATTTGGCGATTTAGAATGTACCCCTTATGTAACTCACTTGCCTCAAATATATAGATATAGAGTTAGTTCATCTGATAAATTTATTATATTTGCATGTGATGGATTATGGGATGTAATGACAAATCAAGATGCTGTTGATTTTGTTAATGATTTATTGATGAATAAAAAATTTAAAGGAAATTACGCTAAGGAATTAGCTGAGCATGCATATGCAAAAGGATCATTAGATAATATTACAACTGTAGTTTATTTATTGAACAACTAAACTAAATTTAGTGGAATCCATTTTTTGAATTTGTTAGAAAATATACAATTAAACTTGAGAGGTTTTTCTCCAATAATTGAATCGCACATTTGAGATGTTTTTAAATTAGGAATTAATGCAATACCTTCTTTATCTCCATTTTCTTTTTCAGAAATATCATAAACATCAGGAATTAAAGTTTTTGATAACCATAATATTTTTGTTTTACCGCCAGTTTCATAACCATAAGATCTTGACTTTAAAAAATTTACGAAATCATGAATAATATGATATGATTTTTGTTCTATTACTTCTTTATTATTAGAACTAATCTCAACTTTATCGTTTTTCTTTTCAATATGTAAATTAGTTACACCTGAAAACTTTGGATAAAAAACTAATCCATTCGTACCTAGTGAAATTTTAGGTAAGCTTTCAATTAAGCTTTCTAATTCAGTATATGAACTTAATTTATTTAATTTAAATTCAAAATTATTACAATAAGGACCTTTGTCTTTTCTAAAGTGAGTTTTTAAGATTGAATCAATTTTGTTCATTTTTTCTTTCATTTCAACATCCAACATTTTATTACCCATAAGGTAAAAGCAATCTTGAATTAAAAAGATGTGACCATTAACTGATTGAATTAATTTACCGTCGAAAATAGTTCCTTTATAAAGTGAATCTGATGTATTCATTGTTATTTGATTTACAAATATAGTTTTCATATCTAATTGTGACTTATGATATGATAACTTTTTTCTATCAATTGCGACACAATAATTGATATCATTAACTGTAATCATTATTAATAGATAGTTATAACCTCTGAAATTAGGTGACACATAATGTTCATTATCTTGAAGAAATTTAAGTTTTTGTATATTATTTATCATAATATATCGATGTTTTGATAGATCTAATTTGGAATACAAATAATCTATAATTTTATTTTTAACATCAGAATCAACTAGTGTGGCTTCCGACCCTCCTAACATTATTTTCTTAAGCATTAAAAGTTAATGCAAACATACTTTTAAATATAATTATCAATTTTTTATGTTGTTTGTTTTTAATAATCATAAATTTATAATTATTATAAATAAAATTAGTAGTCAATAACAGCATGAGAATTACTAATTGAACCAGCTGTATATGGATCAGAAGCATATAGACCTTTTAATATTTGTCCTCCATTTTCTGCTTTTTCATTTTCATAAATCCAAGAATCTGGAGAAATAAAAGATAAATTTGAAGCACCAGTTTGTGAATATATTTGCTCGGATGAATCTCCTATCATTTTCTTTTTAGGAGCAGTTTTTTTAAAGTCCACGAATGAATTATCATAAACTTCTTTTAATGTTCTACCTTTACCATCTTTAAAATCATCTGGGTCAGCAATTCCATCCATTTGTAAAGATCTAGGTGAATTAAATTCATAAGTAAATCTTGCTTTAGATTCAATAAAACCTTCTTTAACACCAGTTTCTTTTTCTCTGGAACTATAAACAGGATTACCATTTTCATCTATTCTTTCGATCCATGTATTTGGATACCAAGTTTTTAATCCAGCCCCATATTCTTGTTCTTTTTGAAATTGTTTGTCAATTGGTCTTTCTTCTTCATAATTAAATTTTATACTTGAATCTTTTTCTTTTTCAATATAATATATTTTATCCATATTAAAATTTTCTACTTCTTTTTCTTCACTTTCTGTTTTAACATTTTTAATAGGTTTATTTACCTGATTATCTTTTTTGTATTTTTGAATGCTATAATATAATGCAACTAATACACCGATAATTAAAACAACATTAAATATTTTTTCCATTAATAATATTTGATATATTTAATTTTAGAAAAATAATAATTTATCTAAAACTAAACTTTATATTTTGTTCATTTCTACTAAACTAGATTTGGATTCTTCTTTTTTTTCAACAGGTTGTTCTTGAACAACAACAAGTTCTTTCTTTTCAGCTTTTTCAGCTACAGGAGCAGCAACAGGTTGTTCTGCTTCTGTTTTAAAGCAACAAGGGAAAATTTTGCTAAAGCAACTGGTAACAGCTTGTTTAACAACAGGTTGCATCATAACAAGTCTTAAAGCCGAATCAACCAAACGATCAAATTCTGGTCTTTTATCCTCAGGAATTAAGTTTAATTTTTGAACCATAAATGCATAGATCATTTTAATTAATTGAGGTAATTCATCATAAGTTAATCTAAATCTTGACATTTCATTATAAGAATCAGTTATGATAAAAACAAGTTCTGGAACATCATATTGGTCTATTTTACCGTCTTTCATGATATTTTTAACAGATGTTTCGAGTTTTGCTACAAATTTTGGGTCGGCGGAGAGAAGATTAAAAACGTCTTGAACACTAAGAGACATTAGTATAGGCTAGATAAATTTGAATTAACTAAACTTAAAAATTAAATATTTTTCCAATAATTAAACTAATATAAATTAAAAACCATAAAAATTGATAATTAAAAATACAATATATTAAATGTTTAATATAATGTCTGAATTAGTTAAAAAGCTTTTAAAATCTAAAAAAGATCCTATTGAAATCGCATCTGAATTTTCAATAGAAGAACTCGAAGAAGTAATTACATATAGTGCAGATAAATATTATAATACATCTAAAGCAGTAATATCCGACGCATTGTATGATATTTTAATAGATTTTTTAAAATTAAGAAATCCAAAATCAAAAGTTTTAAAAACAATTGGTTCAACAGTAAAATCCAAAAATAAAGTAAAACTTGATTACTGGTTAGGTTCTATGGATAAAATTAAACCTCCATCAAATCAATTGGCAATTTGGTCTAAAAAATATAAACCAGCTTATAATTTATCTGATAAGCTTGATGGTATTTCTTCATTACTAATTTATAGATTTGATGGTACATTAAATATGTACACTAGAGGGACAGCATCGGAAGGTATGGATATAACCCCATTAATAAAATATCTCAATTTACCAAGTTTTGAAATAGTATCAACTTATTGTAAAAAACATAAGATTGAAGGTGATAAAAATTTAATTGCATTTAGAGGTGAACTAATTATTAAACAAAAAACATTTGAAAAAAATTGGTCAAAAACATTAAAAAATGGTAGAAATAGTGTGGCGGGACTAGTAAATAGTAAAACAGTTAATCCAGAATTAGCTTCAGATACTGATTTAGTATTATATGAAATAGTTGATCCTTTTTATCCAATTGACAAACAGTTAAAAATTATTAAAGAAATTGGTTTTAATGTGGTAACTAATAAGAATGTTGATCAAGATTTAACTTATGAATATCTTTCAAAATACTTGAAAGAAAGACGTACAAAATCTGATTATGAAATTGATGGTATAATTGTAACCAGTTCGTCTAAACAAGAACGAAACGTTGATGGTAATCCTGAATATGCTTTTGCATTTAAAGATGTATTAGAAGATCAAATGGCAAAAACAACAGTTGAATCAATTGAATGGAATGTTAGCAAAGATGGCTATTTAAATCCAACTTTAATCCTTAAACCAGTAACAATTGGTGGTGTAGAAATTAAACGTGCAACAGGAAATAATGCCAAGTTTATTGTTGACAATGTATTAGGTCCTGGTGCAGAAATAGAAATAATTAGATCAGGAGATGTTATTCCTAAAGTTCAAAAAATAATTAAAACTGCAAAATCTGGAAAACCTGATCTACCAAAAGGTTCATGGGTTTGGAATGAAACAAAAGTAGATATTAGAATGGAAAATTTTGAATCAAGTTCTCAAGTATTAATAAAAAATATTCATTATTTCTTTTCAAAATTAGACACCAAAGGTCTTGGAGAAAAAAATGTGGAGAAAATGGTAGAGGCTGGATTAGATACAATTCCAAAGATATTAGCAGCAGATCAAGCTAGATTCCTTCTTGTTGATGGATTTGCTGAAAAATCAGCTCAAAATTTAGTTGAGTCAATTAAGGTTGCATTAACTGATGTTCCATTAGCAAGACTAATGGCTGCATCCAATAAAATTGGACCTGGTTTAGGAGAAGAAAGAATGAAACAGGTATTATCAGTTTATCCTAATCTTTTATCAGATTATAAAAAATGGACCAAAAAAGAATTTATTGATAAAATTAAAGAAATTAATGGATGGGAAGAAAAAACATCAACTCTTCTTGTTAATAATTTTGGTGAATTCATTAAATTTTATAATTCAATTCAAAAATATTTAACACTAGAACAAGTAAAAGAAAAGAAAGTTTCTAAAGGTGAATTTACCGGAAAAACAGTAGTGTTAACTGGTTTTAGAGATAAAGTATTACAAGAAAAAATAGAAGCACAAGGAGGAAAAATTGGATCATCAGTTAGTAAAAATACAGATTATCTTGTTGTTAAAGATCAATCAGTGATTGACGATCCTACTGACAAAGTAGTTAAAGCCCAAGATTTAGGTGTAAAAATTATTACCAAAGATAAATTAGAACAATTATTGAAGAAATAAATTAAATTATTTTAAATTATTTTTAATTTATTTATTTTGATTAAATTTATTTTTTTAAACAACTAACAATCAACAACTTCTGGTGTAAATCCATAACATGAATTATCAATATCTTCATCAACAAATACAATATCTGATATTTGATTTATATTAGGATGTTTTACAATAATAGCAGGTGGTGTGTTAATAAGATAAACAGCTAAAAGTCCAAAAAATAGACTAATAATGAAATAATAAAGTCTTTCCTTTAACATTAAATAAAGAGTGATTTTTTTTATATTTTAATTTAAAAAAATACCTTTATAATTGTATTAATGGAAGTACAAATAAATTCGATAATTAATTCATTTTTATCTTTTAAATCTAGTACAGAAGTTCAAGAACTAGATGAAACAATTCTTGAAGCTTTAGTATCAGTATTTGGCGTAATAGATAAAAATAAAAAGAATAAAAAATTTGCTAAAAAGTCAAATACAAATATTTTAAAAAATCATAAAATGCAAAACAAAAAAGACAATATTATTAATAGAGTAAATTTAATATTAAATAAATTATCAGAGTCTAATATTGATAACCTTGTAATAGAATTTTTAGAAAATATTAATCAAGTTGATTTAGAAAATTTTGAGGAGATTCAAAAAGCTTTTTATTTAAAAATCATGTCTGAAATAAATTTTATTAAAATCTATTTACAATTTTTGAAAATACTTGGATATGTTTATTGGAAGGTCCAATCATTTGATTTATCATTTTTTATATCAGTTGTTGAAGCTAAATTTAAATTAGATTATACTGACTTTGATGTTGATCCAGAAAGTAAGTTTGATTTTATTAGAGAATTAGATGGAGAAACTAAAAGAATCAATAATTTAATTTTAATTAAAAATTTAATTGAACAAAAATTTACAAATGAATCATTATATAATTTTTCAGATGAAACAATTATTGATCAAACTGTGTTTTTACCAGACATTTATTACTGGTTTAACTCTAGAAATAGAGAGCTAACACAAGACGACAAAAACAAAATTAAAACTATATTAGAACAACCTAATTTAAATTCAAGAGAAATTGTTTTATTAGAAACACTGATTAATAAGAATAAAGTAGCTGTTGTTGCAAATTTAGTAACAAGTACAACAACACAAACAACTAATACACAACAAAGTTCTACTGTGACTAAACCTCAAAAACTAACATCTAATTCTAATGAAATTAAAACCGATACATTAAAGTTAGAATGTGAAAATATTGTAGAAGAATATGTATTAGTTAAATCAATTGATGATGTTAAATATTTTATTGAAAATCGTTGCGTTGATGCACTTTCTAAAAATAAGTTTTGTGAAATTTTACTTGATCGTTATTTTTGTTCAAATAAAGAAAATGCAACTGAATTAATTGATATGGTAAAACAATTAATAAAATCACAAACTTTATTTAAATCAAACTTAAGTAGAGGATTATTATTAATTAATAATAACTGGAAAGAGAGAGCAATCGATTTTAATAAACCAAGTGATAAAATGAAATCATTATTAATTACTTTAAGAAATATAGGTATAACAAAAGGTATTGAATTTTTAATGGATCAATATAAAGTACCATTAAATGTTGAAAATAAACAAACAAACTCTAATTAAAATTTATAAATATGACAAATAATTATTTTAAGTGATTACTTCATTTAAAATAATAAATAATTTATATTGTTTTTTCATTTTGAAGATAAATAAATATTTTGCTTATACAACCACATAATTGTAATAGAGTATCTATTCCTCCATTTACTCTAATATAACTTAAACTAATTATTTCGTATATTTTTAATTTTGTTTCCTCTTTTAAATTAATTTTGCTCAATTCATCATTATTTTCAAACAAGTATTTCATAAAAGTTAATAATATATCATTAGGAGTATAACCTTTGTTATATAAATTTTTAACAGTATTTATTGTTTCCGCATAATCATTATTAATACAATGAGTTATTATTTGACTAATATAATAGGGTTTTGGTTTATCAACTAATTTATAAATAGTTTCATCTTCTAATTTACCAAAAGAATAATAAATACATTCTAAATTATTAATTGATTGTCTAATATCTTGATCAGATACAAATAATAATGTATTAATACCATCTGGTGTATATGGTATTTTTTCGTTTTGACAAATATGTTCTATTTTTTGATAAAGGTTATCCGAGTTAATTCTTGGGTATTTAATTATCATACATCTTGATTGAATTGATTCAATAATTTGGGTACAATCATTACATATAAATACAATACGAGTATTTTTTCTGAATTCACTTATGATATTTGATAATAAATTTTGAGCTTTTGGTGTAATTGAATCTGCTTCATCTAATATAACTAACTTATGAGTTGGATAGTTACCATTTATTTTAGTTTTACTTTCATTATCAATACAACTAGTTTTCTTTTTACAAAATGGATAAATTGTATTATTAATAATTGACAAGCCTCTATCATCTGAAGCATTCAATTCCAAAACATTTTCTGAGTATTTGTCTCCATAAATTTGCTTGGCCAGAAATAGAATAGTAGAAGTTTTTCCAGTTCCTGGTTCTCCTGTTATAATCATATTTGGAATTGATTTAGTTTCCAGTATTTTTTCTATTTTTTGTTTTATAAAAGGCTCTAATAAAATTTCATTAGAGTTTTTTGGGCGATATTTTTCAACCCATGGAATTTTTATGTCCACGGTTATGTTTTTATTAGTTATTTTACTTAAATCTGATCCAGTAGTTTTTTTACTAAAAAAATCCATAGTTATAATTATAATATAAAGTATCTTATTGTTCTAAATAGTTTTTATAAGATTGAATTATTTTATAAACAAATATATAAATGTCTTTTTACAATAAATATTTAAAATACAAAAATAAATATTTACAACTAAAAAACTTAAATTATATTCAGTATGGTGGTGAATTACCAATTATTAATAATGATAATATTAATTTATTTACTGATCCTGATATGGAAAAATTTATGAATCCTATTCATGGATTGGTTTTATGTTATACCGGTACTATTTCTAATAATTATTGGTTAGCTAAAAGTGGATTTATTAAAAAAGATGTTTTAGGCTATAATATTATCAAAGTTATTAGAACTATACCAGGAAATGTCCAACCAACTAAAAAATTACTTGAAAATTTAGATCCAATTGATTATGGGCGTTTTATTGCTATTAAGTATATAAATATGAAAAATTTTATGCCAAAAGTTGATTTATTAGGTAAAGATCTTAAACAATTACAACTAAAAAATAAAAATATAACAAAAGAAAATCATGAATTATTATTAGGATATATAAAAAAGATAAATTCAGATACAACTTATTTTCCAGTAAATGATAGTAATATTAATACTTTCCATATTATACTATATAGTATGTGTTGGGTTTGTAATAATGATAATGGTATTAAAGAATATTATGATGGTATCCAAGAAATTTTTAATTTATTAGAAATACCATTGGAATTAAAACCACAATCAAAACCAAATAGTTATGAAAAACAAGTAATAAGTATTATTAATAAAAATAAATTTAAAATATTTAATCAAGAATATGCTAATAATTTTTGTAAAACACCAAGTAAATATCCAGATTGTGGTGAAACTACTGCATTAAATTTAATAAACTTATTATGTTGGAATGAAAAAACATTTGACATTTCAAAATTAAAAAATCCAATTGATCAACTAAAAGAATTTTATTGTGCTTTTACAAATTTCAATTTAATGATAGATTCTAGTTTAAAAAAAGATTTATTTGGCCAAAAATTAAATGCTCGTGATGCTTGGAGTTATATTATTATTAAATATGCTAACTATAATTTAAATTTTTTAAGAAGTTGCGAACACAAGTTTGAATTAAATGCAAGATTATCAGCTGATGGAAAAAATACTAATTTTTTTCAATTAATAAAAAATTTATTACAAATAGATAAATGGGATGATATAATAAATAATAATATTACTAAAATTAATGATTACACTAAAGATGGTATTGGTTCAATTGAAATAAACCATAGTATATATGGAAACACAATAATTAATTGTCTATCAGGACATTATTATATGGAACCTTTTAAAATTGAAAAAACAGAATCAAATTTAGTAGGATTAACAAAGGTACAGGCGTGTAATATTAATATGTTAGAGAATAAATTGCCAATTACAAATGAAACTTATTTAGATATTGATATAAATCCAGAATCTTTAGAATATAGATTTAATCGTTCTCCGGCCTCTGATATAGATGGTGTTAGTTTAAAATTATTATTTTTATCCTTAACAGATAAATACAATGATGATTTAAGAAGACGAATGTTGATAGTTTTATCAGCTAGATATTTTAATTATTTAGCCGAAACCATAAAAAATCTTGATAATGCAGATATTATAAATAAAATAAATAAATATACCTATAATTGTCTTGACAATGATTTGAGTTCACTATTAAAAATACCTTTGACACATATAAATTTACGTGTTAAACGTGATATTAGCAGTATTGATTTAGCTCCCTTAATTAATATTAAATCAATTGGTGATAATTTTTTAATGGATTGTAAAAATTTAAAAAGTATTAATTTATCTGGTTTATCAAATGTTAAATCAATTGGTAATAATTTTTTATATACATGTGAAAAAATAGAAAATATAGATTTATCTCCATTATTAAATTTAGAATCAGTTGGTCATAATTTTTTATCGGATTGTAAAAATTTAAAAAGTATTAATTTATCTGGTTTAGATAAAGTTAAAACAATTGGTAATTCATTTTTAAGTTTGCGTAGTAATTTTGACGATAATTTAGAAAGAATAAATTTATCAGGTTTATTAAATATAGAAACTATCGGTGGTTCTTTTTTATATAATCGTAATAAATTAACAAGTATTGATTTATCAAGTTTATCAAAATTAAAATCAATAGGTTTTGGTTTTTTAACGAAATGTACCAATTTAACAAGTATAGATTTATCTGGTTTATCAGAATTAGAATCAATTGGTGATAATTTTTTATCTGATTGTACTAATTTAACAAGTATTATTATAACAAAACAACAAAAAGATATAATTAAAAGGTCAAATGGTAATAAATTTGATAAATTAATAATAATAAAATAAAAAAATTATTGTTACTAGAGAACAACTATAATTAATTCAAAATTAGAAATTGATTTTTATTGTTTAAATATAAATTACAAATTAAATAAAATAACAATTAGACTCACGTCTATCATTAAGTTTAAATTTAATTTTGCATTGTTGGTAATCCAATGTTACTAATATATCCAACTGAAAAAATAAAATATCTAGCAAACTTTAATAAATGTCTTTCTACAATAAATATTTAAAATACAAAAATAAATATTTACAACTAAAAAACTTAAATTATATTCAGCATGGTGGTGAATTACCAATTATTAATGATTATAATATTAATTTATTTACTGATCCTGACATGGAAAAATTCATGAATCCTATTCATGGTTTAGTTTTATGTTATACTGGTACTGTTTCTAATAATTATTGGTTAGCTAAAAGTGGATTTATAAAAAAAGATGTTTTAGGATATAATATTAGTAAAGTTATTAGAAATATACCAGGAAATGTCCAACCAACTAAAAAATTACTTGAAAATTTAGATCCGATTGATTATGGGCGTTTTATTGCTATTAAGTATATAAATATGAAAAATTTTATGCCAAAAGTTGATTTATTAGGTAAAGATCTTAAACAATTACAATTAAAAAATAAAAATATAACAAAAGAAAATCATGAATTATTATTAGAATATATAAAAAAGATAAATTCAGAAAATTTTTTTCCATTAAACGATGATAATGTCAGTACTTTTCATATTATATTGTATTGTATGTGTTGGGTGTGCAATAATGATGAAGGTATAGTAAAATATTATAAAGGAATTCAAGAAATTTTTAATTTATTAGAAATACCATTAGAATTAAAACCACAAATAAAATCAAATAGTTATGAAAAACAAGTAATAGGTATTATTAATAAAATGAATAAATTTAAAATATTCAATCAAGAATTCGCTAAAAATTTTTGTGATTCGACAACCGCTAGTACATATCCAGATTGTGGTGAAATAACTGCATTAAATTTAATAAATTTAATATGTTGGGACGGAGAAAAATTTGATATTTTAAAATTAAAAAATCCAATTGATCAACTAAAAGAATTTTATTCTGTTTTTACAAATTTTAATTTAATGATAAATACTAATTTACAAAAGGATATATTTGGACAAAAATTAAATGCTCGTGATGCTTGGAGCTATTTAATTATCTTTTTTGCTAATAATAATTTAGCATTCGTTAAAAATTGCAAGTATAAATATGAATTAAATGCAGGATTATCAGCTGATGGAAAAAATACTAATTTTTTTCAATTAATTAAAAACTTACTACAAATTGAAAAGTGGGAAGACATAAAAAATGAGAATATCACTGAAATTAATGATAAAACTATAGATGGTATTGGTAAAATTGAAATAACCCATATTAAATATGAAGATATAACAATTAATTGTCTACCAGGACATTATTACATGGAACCAATAAAATTATTTAAGACAAAATTAGATTTAACTGATTTAACACCAGAACAACAAAATAAAATTAATATATTAATGAATTATGAACCAATAAAAGCCAATAATTATTTTGATATTAAAATAAGTTCAGAACAATTAGAACAATTGTTTAATTCATCAAAAGAATCAACAGAATTAAAAATAGAATTATTCAAACTGTCAGTAACAGACAAATATAATGATGATTTAAGAAGAAGAATGCAAATAAATGTAACAAGTAACTATTTTAATAGTATATTAGATATAATAAATTCAAATAAAGATTTAGCTAATAAATACACATATTTACATAATGATTTTAATTTTATATTAAAAATGCCATATATTACACATCTTAAATCAAAAATAATTAACAAAGAAATTAAAGAAATTGATTTATCTCCTTTATGTAAAATTACTGAAATTGGAGATGATTTTTTAGAAAATTGTTATTATTTAAAAAGTATAAATCTGTCACCTTTATTAAATGTTACATCGATTGGAAATCATTTTTTGCTTAATTGTGCAACTTTACAAAATATTGATTTATCTCCTTTATCAAAACTTACATCAATTGGTGGTGGATTTTTATCATCATGTAGTGGATTACAAAATATTAATTTAACTTCTTTATCAAACATTAGATCAATTTCTTGGAATTTTTTAAAAGGATGTGATAATTTAAGAAAAATAGATTTAAGCCCTTTATTAAATGTCACTTCGATTGATAGTTATTTTTTGGCATATTGTAAAAATTTACTATATGTTGATTTAGCTCCTTTATGTAAAATTACTGAAATTAAGAAAAGTTTTTTGTCAAACTGTGAAAAATTAAAAAGAATTAATTTGGCCCCATTAACAAATGTTAAATTAATTGATAGTAATTTTTTGGCATACTGTAAAAGTTTAGAAAGTATTGATTTGACTTTGTTATCAAAATTAGAATCAATTGGAAATTATTTTTTCTTTTATGGGAACTATCAGGCTAAAATTATAATTACGGAATACCAAAAAAATTTACTTAGTAAAACAGAAAATAGAACTATTAGTAGTCTATTAAAAATTAAAAATTAAACAAAATCATAATCAATCTCATAATCGTTATTTTGATAATTCTTATTATCAACATATCCATTAACAAATCGGGGCTTTTGTCTATCCTTGAGCCTAAACTGGTATTCTCGATACTCCTTATTGGTCCAATGAACATAATCCCTAATCTTGTTTTGAGCATACTTACCCTCACGCGGAGTTCGTACAATATACTCTACCATAATATCATCCAATGGAGCATTTGCCATGTCAGATTGTCCAACAGCATGGATCTTAACCTTGTCAAACTTGTTAACATAGTCAATCGGTACAATTCTGAGTTGATTAACATCAATTGAATCAAATGACACCTTAACTCGAGTAAACATGTCATTGCATCCTTGATAGATACCATGATTAATCCACTTTCCGTTAGTTTTAGATGATCGATAATAAAGAGCGAATCTGCTAATATACCCAGGATTAAATCGAAGAACATTAATCGTATGTTTGTCCTTTGCACACCCCTTAACACACTCAATATTGTCACCATGAATCTTGTCAAAAATCATCTTTTCAGGACTAATAATAATAGAACTAATGTTAATGTCATGATGATAAGACATTTGAATGTACGATCCTTTAACATCGGTCTTTGTTGGCAAATATTGTTGCTCATTATCCAGAATCATTGTAGAATCATCATTATCTGGGATATTAAGCTTTACCAACGAATCATGAACCTTCTTATATGTATATAAGTTGGAATATCGATTGTTTCCAATAACAATAAAACGTTCCTTTACTGAGGTATTAGAAGATTCTGGGCAGTACGACTTATCCCAAAAATTAGGTTTATGCTTTGAAATAAAACCAGAACAAGGAACACTGTAATGAGTTGAAACCATGTTAGTGCTACTATCAAATGTAGTCTTCTTGTTTTTGGCAATTTCCTCAATCATATTAATAAAATTATGAAAAAGATTAGTCTTCTTTAGTGAAATATCACGGTATGTATTAAAGATTTCAGGACAGAAGCCACTAAAAATTGTATCGTTTACTGGATTCGAAAGTATAGAATCCATCAAAGTTACTGGAATTTCAGAACCACGGTATGGTCTCTTAATTTTTAGTTTGTAATCTCTTTCCGCGAGTGTTGCCCTTACATTTCTTCTAAAAGTATGACTTGGTGCCTTAAATGTAGGCTTGGTATAATAATAGTCACAAGTATCGTTAGATTCCATTATTAAGATATAAATTGGGATAATAACTAATAATTTCAATTTTTTAAAAAATTGATTTAATATTTGGTTGAGCTAATTAAATGATATCAAATGGAATCAGAATATTTTTATACAATAGACGCGGGTGTAAATTTTGCATCAAAATCATATAACGAAAACAAAGTTAAAAAAATTATTGATGAATCAAATGACGGTGTAACTCATTTTGTTTCAATTTCAAATTGTTTAAAAGAAATTATAATAAACCAAAAACTAGCTAATTTAAATGATTCCATTTACTATACAGCTGGAGTACATCCTCACGATGCAAAATCTATTGATAATTTAAATAAACTAAATGTAATTAATGATTATCTAAAAGATCCAAAATGTGTGGCAGTAGGTGAATGTGGACTTGATTATAACCGAATGTTTAGTCCAAAAGAAAAGCAAATTGAAGTTTTTAAAAAGCAAATTCAAATTGCAAAAGCCCATGATAAACCATTATATTTGCATTGTAGGGATGCGTATGATGATTTTATTTCTATTCTAAATTCAGAAGGTTATTTCAATGGAATAGTTCATTGTTTCACTGGCACAAAATTACAAGCTCAATCTTTGAACAAAATGGGATTTTATTTTGGAATAACTGGTTGGTTATTAGATAATAGAAGAAATAGTGATTTATTAGATGCACTTACAATAATACCAAATAATAAAATTGTTGTTGAAACAGATGCACCTTGGTTATCAATTGATCGTTCAAGAGATTCTCATCCTCTTGATACCGCAGAAATAGTTTATCAACTTGCCAAAATTAAAAAAGTTACGGACTGTAAATTAGGTCAGCAAATTTATTCAAATACTAAAAAGTTATTTGGCTTTGCTTAGTTTTACCGGTAGCTCTATTTTATTGTTAATTATGTTTTATTGCTAATTGTGTTTTGTTGTTAATTAGTTTATTTATTATTATTTTAATATAATTTAATTTAATGTCTGAAACAAAATTAAAAGAATATAATGAATTATTTGAGAAAGCAAAAGAAAACTTTGAAAAAAATAATATAGATTTAGCTCTTAAACAAGCCGAAGAATTATTTGAAAATAATGTATCCAATGAATATTTATATCAAATGGTAATTAGTATTTACTATAATAATAAGGATTATGAAAAAGCATTTAAATTATCCGAACTAGCAATTGAAAAATATGGAGGGGAAGTTAATGATGATAATCTTTTTAAAATATTAAATAAAATACATAAAGACCCAGGTTATGATCTACCATTAAATTATTTTAAAAACCATATAAAAAAAATGTTAAATAACATGTCACCAAAAACTTTTGAACTTATTAAAATATACTTGGATAATCAAATTGATAATTTAGAAAATTATAATTTTTTAAAAGAACTATATGATAATAAAAAAATAAATAGGGATACACAATTAAACTCATATTTATATATGTACTTTAATCATCATATATTTAATGAAACAAATGAACAGGGTTTAGCTAATTTTTTAAAAGATGAACTTGAATTAAAAGAATTAGATGATGAAATAATTATTAATAAAATTAATAATATCGATAATATTGTTATTTGGGTTTTAGCATTTTTTTATTTAACTTTTCCAAGAATTTTAAATTTGTCAGAAACTGATATTAATTTTGTTTATAAAAGAATAAATAATAATTTGGATAAATTAATTAATATTTGTACTAGTAAATTTAATGATCCGTCTGTTTTATATAAATCTTTTCCAGTATATTATTTTTATTATATGGTTTATTATGGATTAAATAATAAAATTTTGTATCAAAAAGTTTCCAAATTATTTCAAATTATTTGTCCAAATATAAATTACTCAAGTAAAAATTTACTAATTAAAAATACCGATAATAAAATTAGAGTTGGTTTTATATCTAATTTAATATTTCAAAATCACTCGGTATGTAAAGATAGAATAGGAATAATAAAGTCATTAATTGACGATCCAAAATTTGAAGTTTATTTATTTGGAGATATTAAGGAAACTGAACAAATATATAATGATAGAATAGGACCTAGTTTTAAAAATAGAATTATATTAACAAAAAGTATTCAAGAATCAAGAAAAACAATAGAATCATATAATTTGGATATTTTAGTTTATCCAGAAATTGGAATGGATTTTTACTATTGGGTTTTAGCTCATTCAAAACTAGCAAAAATACAAATTAATACATGGGGTCATTCTGAAACATCTGGAATTGATACAATTGACTATTATATTAGTTCGGAATACTATGAAAATGACACGGCTCAAGAAAATTATAGTGAAAAATTAATTAGACTAAAATCACTGTCAACATATTATTATTCATTAAACCATTTTGAATATTTTAACAAAATAAATAAAACAAGTAGAGAATCAAAATTATTTGATTTTAATTTACCAACAAATTGTCATCTTTATGGGGTATTTCAAACCGCATTTAAATATCACCATGAAAATATGCAAATTATAAAAAAATTACTAGAACAAGATCCTAAAGCTATTATTATAATGTTAGGTTTATCAGGAAATCCACAACGTTTTAGTAAATATTTAGAAACAACATTAGGTTATGATATTAATAGAGTCAGATTATTAGATAGGCTAGTAACACCCAGATATCACAAATTAATTAGTTGTATGGATGTAATACTTGATTCTTATCCTTTTGGTGGATGTAACACATCTATGGATTCATTTAATTTTAATAAAATTGTAGTAACTTTACCATCAAACAAAATAAATGGTAGATTTACATATGGGTTTTATCAAAAAATGCAAATATTAGAACCAATAGCTTTTACACCAGAAGAATTCGTTAAAAAATCTATTGAATTTTGTTCTAATATTGAGCTAAGAACACAAATAGAAAACAAAATTAAAGAAAAAAAGTCTTTATTATTTGAAGAACAAGCAAGTATTAATACTTGGAAAACAATGTTATTTGATTTAATTAATAATCAAGATAAAACTAATATTACTCCTGTAAATAATAATGATATTAAAGATACCAAATCGGATAATAAATCTATCCAATTAACACAATCAATCAAACCAACCCAGTCAACCAAACCAACCCAATCAATAAAAATAAATAATAATTTTGATGAACCTGATTTATTTAGAAAATTTACCTTATAATTGCTGTTTGAATTGTAATTATTTGTAAAATAAAATTAAAATTATTAAATAATAATTTTATTTATTTTAATTTATTTATTTTTTACTTATTCATCTTTTACTAATGCATGAGCTAAAATTTGTTTAATATTTTTAACAGAATATACTTTAAAGTTATCATCTTCTGGACTTAATTCTTCTCTACGCATTCTTTCAAGATCGTCCATGTTATCTTCTGGAATTAATGCAAATGTGCATCCTGCTTTTTTGCCACCATGTAATTTAGATTCTAAACCACCAATAATTCCTGCATTACCGTGTAAATCAACTTCACCAGTCATACAAACTTTGTTATTTACTTTTTTACCAGTTAATAATGAATAAATAGCTAAAGTAAATGCTAAACCAGCAGAAGGTCCATCTTTTGGTGTAGCACCATCTGGACAGTGAATGTGGATACCAAATGATTTCTTGTTATGAGAATCTTCAATAATTTTATCTTGTTCTTCTTTTGTTAATAAACTCCAAGCAACTTTGAGAGCATATTGAACAGATTCTTTCATAACATCTCCAGCTTTACCAGTTAATTGTAAATCTAACATTTTATCAGCTGGAAATCTAACTGCTTGAATTAATGTAATACCACCAATTCCAGATGCAGTTGCATAGAGACCATTAACTGTACCAACAGTGGGTTCATCGTGAATTGTTTTAACTCTTACTTTAGGTCTATTTTCAAATAATCTCTTAACATATGGTTCGGTGATAGCAAATGGTATTTGGTATTCATCTGAATGGAATCTATTCAAGTTAATATCTCTAATAATTTCAACAATCTTTTCTTTAATTTTACGTACACCTGCTTCATTTGTATATGTTTCAATTAAAAATTTAATCATATCTTCATCTAAAATAATTTCATTTTTGTTAAAACCAACTTCTTTACAGATTTCAGGGAACATATAATCTTTAATAATTGTTACTTTTTCTTTGAGATTTAATGGATGAGTTTCAATTATAGTTATACGATCTCTTAAAATTGGATCAATTAAATCAGGATCATTAAATGAGAAAACAATTAGGGCTTTAGACAAATCTAATTTAATACCAGCAAAGAATTTATCTTCGAATTCATCATTTTGAGTTGAATCTGTCAAGTGTGTTAAAATACTAACAATTTCTCTACCGTGTTCAGTATGAGATATTTTGTCAACTTCATCAATAAAAATAATTGGGTTCATGCAACCAGCAACCATTAATACATCAGCAATTCTACCCCAAGTTGAGCCAACATAAGTAAAATTATGACCTACTAAAGTAGAACCATTAACTGAACCACCAATTGGTAAGAAAGCAAATGGTCTTGGATTACCTGCTTTATCTTTGAGACATTTAGATAAACCATTTTTAGCCAATGAAGTTTTACCAGTACCAGGAGGACCTTGTAAACCTAAAACAGCACCTTTTGCTTCACCATTAATCCATTGAGCAAAAATTCTTTCTAATTGCACTTTAGCTTGTTTGTGACCATAAACTGCACTATCTAATGTTGCTCTTACTTCTTTCAAATATTGTTTCTTTTCTACTTTATAAGTATCCCATTCTGCAATTACTGAATTAATTGGATCAGATAATCTCAAGTTATTAATGTAATTATCAACATCAGTATCAGAAAATAATTTTAATGAAGAATCAACTGCATTAAGTTTCTTAATGAATCCATCCTTAAAACTAATTATTTCATTTTGACTATTGACACCAAATGGTAATTTTAATAAACCATCTAACCAAGCTTGGGCTTTTGAGTCGCCTTGGAAACTAGATTTCATAGCCTTTAATTTTTCCATAGCTTTTCCTTTAACATCTTCAGATGTTTTTAACATACCAATTCTTCTTTCATATGGAATATCTGATTCAGAAATTTTACTGAGATCAGATTCTTCTTTTTCTACTTTGTTTTTAGAAACATCTAACATTTCTCTAATAGAATGATGTAATGCATTATAAACTTCAGTGCTAACATCTTTTTTATCTTTTGATTTAAAAACATCAAATAAAATGAAAGCAAGTTTTTGATCTTCTTCATTTGACATTAATAATAAGGTTAATATATCGATTTTGCGATACTTACTTGCTAGCAAAAATTCGTTAATTAATGATAATAGTGGTTTTCCTTGAATTGCTTTAAAATCATTGTATTTCTTTTTAACTTCTTCTGCAATTTCATTACTAGTTGATACAACAATATCTCTTAAACTTAATATCTTTAAAAAGTTATCTTTAAAATATTTAGGCACTGTTAATACATCATAAGATAATGATGCTTTGTGGGAGTTTACTTTTTCTTTAACAAATTTAATACCAGTAGAAATGTTTAATAAATCATCTTTAAATAAACCTTGAATTACAATAGTTTTACTATTAACTTTAAGATAAACACTTGCACCAATTTTATCTTCAACTAAAGTTGTTGATTTTGAGTTTTTAGTTATTTTAATATTATCATTTCCTAATGTACTCATACATTCTATTCTACTAAAATGATTTGTTCTTTTATTGTTTGATTTTTTTGGACTCATTTCAATAAGATCATTAATTGTCTTTAAAAATGCAGGCATTGCTGAATCATTTGAGTTAATAATAATAGAGTTAATTTTCATGTTTGAATCTGTTGGTTTTTTATCAGAGTCATCTTTAGCACCATTTTTAGGAATAATTCCTAATAGACTTTCAATAATATCTTTGGTAACAGCAGATGCCTTTTTATGACTGTCCATTTCATTTTGAACAGGTTGAACAAATGGAACTTCGTTTTTATGGTGTTCAGAATCCCAAACACTAATTGGTTTTATAAATCTGGTAATAAATAAAATTTTTTCTAAATCTGCTTTGTTAAAAGTTTCCATAAAATTTTCACCAATTAATAATTTTAATATATATGTAACATTTTCAGGTGTTATGTGGTTTGAGTATTTTATGATTAAATCGTTTATTTCCTCATTCTTTTTAGTATATTGATTAATCATTTCTGTGTCAAGATTTTTATATGTAACAATATCAGGATATTTTTCAAGTTCATCTTTTATAATTTTTAGTTCGCATAATATTGACATAAATAACGAGTCTGTGTCTTGATATAATTTAATATTATTCATATAGGATAAGTTGTTTATCATACCCATCAAGTAATCTCTTTGAAAAGAAATGGAATAATTTAAAGCACTTATTTCATTTTTAAGAGTCTTATATTTTCTGTGATTTTTAATGATACCCTTCTCCATATGAAGAATGTTTTTATTACAATCATTTTTACTATTCATCTTATATTTAAAATAGAATTTAATTTTAAATACTAATAATTTTTTATAATACTTAAAAATAAAAAAAATTATTTGTTTGGTATTTAATTTAAATAAATTACTATAAATTAAATAATATAAATTAAACTATATAAATTAAAACTGATGATTTATTCAATCAACTTATCTGGGTTTTCTGAATAACTAAATGTTCCTTCGGCAACAATTCTTAAGATCTTGTTGATTTTTGTGCAAATAATCACATGTTGATCATCACAAATACAAACTGGTTTAGATGTCTTAATTGTAAATTTGGTTCCATCAATTGATTTAACTACACCGTCACAAACTCTAGTACCAATTTGTACTATAATTTCATCATTAACTTTAGCATCCCAATCAAATCCAAAAGTTTTAACCATTGTTACATCCATAATTAGTTGGTCATAAACCGATGGCATAAAACCAGGAATACCAACAATGTTACCAACTAAGCCGTCTGATGCATTAGGATCCTTTACACTCTTTTCTTTTGCTTTTTCATCAGTACCAGTATTTGTAGCAGGTTTAGCTTTATTTTGAAGAGCACGATTTTTAGATAATCCATCATTTTTGAAATAGTATGGATCACAATCAGTACCAATACAAATTAAACCACCCGGAATAATTTTATCAAGCTTAATAGAGTCTGATTCAATTGAAAGGACTTGGGTTTTGATTGGTCTGAAAATAGTTTTTCCATCTTTTCTAGAAACATTGCCAGGACGGATTTCAAGCTCATCACCAATCTTTAAAGATCCTCGTTCAAGAGAACCGCCAAATACACCACCAATTACTTCATCCCACTGTTTACCGGGCTTGTTAACATCAAATGTTCTGGTAATTCTGAAAATAGGTTTCTCATTGAGCTTGTTAACATATTCATTAGGATTAAATAATTTCATAACTGCAGTAACCACATGATTCAATCCAATTTTTTTATTGAAACAGGTAGGAATAACTGCGTAAGGGACAATATTAAATTGTAACAGTAGTTCGTCTAGTTCCTGTTTTCGTTGCATTAATACTTCTTTTTTGATGGTATCAATCTTATTCATACAAACAATAATTTTGTTTAATTTCCCAAGCTTTGCAGCTGCAAGATGTTGAATAAGTTGTGGTTTTTGTGCGGGATTTTTATCAACAGCAACAATAATAATTGCCCCGTCCATAAGACTAACTGATGAAAGCATTGTTTCAATTAGTTCTTGATGACCAGGACAATCAACAAATGATACATGGTTAACGAGATTACACTCATCACCAACTGGGTTTGTAAATGATGTAAAATTTGAATTGGTTGTGTGATATTCATGATCATCGTTCCAAATTTTCATATTTGCATAACCCTGCTTAACGGTAATATTACGACCACGTTCTTGTGAATGACGCTGCGTATTTATACCGGTAAGTTTAGCGACTAAAGTCGACTTGCCATCTGAGACACTTCCCAAACAGCCGATATTAATTATAGGTTGATTCTTCATAATAGATTCCATTAAGATATCCTTATATTTCAATAATCTTTAAAAAAATCAATTTTTTTTACTTTTAATATTATAAACCAAATTTTAAACAATTAAAAATATAAGCTTATATAAATATAAATATATATAAAACTGCCTATCGACTCATTAAAAACCCTTTGTAACGAATTAACATTAAATTTTAATAATACACAAAACACTGACTCTATAATAAATATTGTATCCCAATATAAATCATTAGATTGGAAGGATTATTTTCCAGATCCTGAATACTTTGAACAAAATAAAAATTCTTATGGATATTTAAAAAAATTACTTTTTGTTTGTGAAAGTTTTGAAGTATATCTAATTTTTTGGTCTCCACTTGCTTCTTCACCAATTCATGATCATCCAGATAAAGGCTGTGTTTTAAAATTACTTGATGGTGAATTAAATGAACAACTATATCAAAATAAAAATAATTCAATTAAATATTTAGAAACCCACACAATTAAACCCCAAGATATCAATAATAGAAATGGTAATGAAATACTTCATAAAATAATTAACAGTAATACTTTTTCAACATCTTTGCATATATATTATCCTCCAAAATTTAGACAAAATATATATAAAGTTTAAAAATTTTTATAAATTAATATAGGATATTATGACCAAAAGTTTACTTTTAAAAAATAAAAACTATTTAATAGATGATGACTCCGATGATGAAAACGAAACTGTCGAATGGATTGAACAAATAGAAACCAAAAAATATTTTGACTGCGGTTGCTGCGATGAATGTTTGTGCGATGATAATAAACCATGTGATAATTGCGGATGCAATTGCAATGGCGACGATTTAGACGATGAATTATATGATGATGACGATGAAGAAGATAATGAAGATGATGAAGAAAGTGATGATGAAGACGATAACCATTCAAATAAAAAAGGCAATTTATCAAACTTTAATATAAACATTATAGAAAATCAAGACAAAGAAAAAAAAGTTAGAATTACATTAGAATTAAATGTAATACTAGATAATAAAAAAAATGAGGTAATTTGTATTGACCTCGATATTAACAGTTCAACCTATTTAAAAATAGCTGAAGAACTTTTTAAAGCTTAAGCCGATGCAACAACGTGTAAGTCTTTTTCTTTTTGTGGTGGAACATCGTTAGGCATAATGTTTGGATAAAGTTTATTAGTGAAAATAGCACTTAGTTTAACATGCACCTTATCACAATGATTAGAAATAGTACCAAATTCTGCTAAAACTTTATTAGCAGGTTCATTTTTAACCCAATTAAACATTAGTTTTCTCATTCTCAAAAATGCAACAAATGTATCTGTTGATACAGATTTCAAATGATTATAAATATCACTAATTTTCAAATGAGTATTTTTAATTTCAGTACTCGTAACTGTCTCTTTATTATAAGTATGAAGTTGTGCTTTTTTCTTATAATACATTCCTCTAATTGCAAACATTAGATCTTTATATTCTTTAGGTAACATCTCATACAATTCTTTGTTTTGGTGTTGACCAGTTTTCAAAGACCAAAGAATTTTAAATAATTCAAATAATTCAGATGTACAAACTTTAAATACTGCATCAACAGTACCAACGGTATCGTATGATTCAGATGTATTTAAAGGGTTAGTAATTTTTTTAATGCTTGTAGTATTTGGGTTTTGATTAAAATAGTCAACTAATTTATCATTTTGATATAAATATACAAGTCCCTTAAAAATATTCTTCTCGGATCCCATTACCATACTAAATTGATAAGACATTGTTTGAAGTTTAATTAAACGGTATTTATTAACTTCAGTATCCCAAACTCTAACAACAACACCCTCATTATCTGGATGTTCCATATAATTTACAGTTTTATTAGCATTTGCAAAACTTTCAATTGATTCAAGTTTTTCAGGTACAAAAATTAAGCCAGAATTATCATATGATGCAAATTCAACTGGGTTTTCATAAATATCTAATTCACGCATTTCAGAATCACGAACAGTAGTTAAACAGATTCTTGAATATTCTTGACCGAACATTTTGGTGTAATCAATTATATGTTTGTTTTGATGATGAATAAGAACAAAATAGTATGAGTTTGAAGGGTTTAACTTGTCAGTAAATTGATTAAAACCAGTATAACCAGCTTTACGAATCACATCTTCAAACATTTCGTAATGTGATTTTTTATTTTGTTCAGGTTGGTTAAAAACTGATTCTTGACTATCTAAACATCTACGAGTAGATACATACCATTTGTTTCCATGACTAAATACTGACAAATATGTTCCTTCAAAACAAGGATTAATAATTTGTTTTTCAGATGAATGAGAAATCATATAATCCATACCTTCTTTGTTTAATCTTGGAGTTTCACAACTATATGAAACAATTTTTAAATTAGTACGATCAATAATTAATGATCTACATTCTCTTTCTAATTCACTAGTAATTGGAGAATCATATTTATGATATAATAACATTAAGTCAGAATCCATGTAATCTTTAGTAAGAACGCCCTTTTCAAATAATTTTTTACGGAGATCTTCTAAATTACCTTTGCTAGACTCCAAATATGATGTAATTAAAAAATGTGGTGTATTCATTATATTCATTAAATACTAAACCTTTATATGATTATTAATTAAAAAATCAACTTTTTTTATAAACAACTGTATTTAAATAGAATTTGGTTATTCATATTTTATCAATTTTATTATAAAAATTAAAATTATTAAAATTAAAATTATAAAATGTAACTTATTATATATAATGAGCGAATCAAAAAAAATTCAAGATTTAAAAGGTAAAATAATTAATTCTTCTTTAATTCCACATGATATTAAAAATAAAATTTATAACACTAGTGCTATTAGTAATATTTTTAAAAATGTCTATGAAGCAAAAATAAAAGATTATTCATCAACAGATATTAATATTTTAAATAAAATGGCAAAACAAATTGGTAAAATTAACTTGACTGGTGATATATTATATTTGAACATAAAAGAATACATTACAGATGAAAATATAAGAGATTCAAAGTATTTTGATAAGATTCTTTTTAATGGTTTATTAAATGTATTTAGTATTAATAAAGTTATTACACCAACAGAAACAAGTATATTTGATATTGAATTTAAAAGAAAAACTAATGAAAAAGAATTAGATAATTTAACCAAATTTATTTTTGATATAAATAAAGATTTTGCTAAAAATAAGTCTTTCATTAATATTGATTATGCCGATATGAAAAATGTAGAACCAAATAAAATCGTAAAAATAGGAAACGATTTAAAAATTGATCTTTTTATAATAGAAAATTTAAATACTGACAAAGTTCTTGAAATTCATTCTACAAAACCATTTACTATAATGACATATAACTCAAGCTTCAAACTAAAATTTGTATATGAATATAAAGAAAAAAATAATTGTCCAATATGTCAAAAATGTTTAGAAGCTCCAAAATGTCAAGCTTGTCCGGAAATAAAACAACAAGAATGTACAAAATGTCAAGCTTGTCCGGAAACTAAAAAATGTCCAGTTTGTCAATCATGTCCAGAATGTCCTAAACCAAAACCATGTGCTAAGTGTCAAGAATGTTCTACTAACTTTGGATGGATTAGCGCTACTGTTATTTTATTATTATTGTCAATAGTTTTATTTGGTTTAATTTTATTTAAAAAAGATCAAAAATCTGAATAAAAAATTTAATTTTTTTCTCCATATTTTATATAATTATGAATAATATTGAATCATTTTCCGAAAACTCTATTGAAAATAATGTTGAAGAATTATTAACATTAATCGACGAAGTTCCTATTAATAAATTATTGGGTCATACTTTTTATAAATTATTACAATCTAAAAAACTCACACGTACCGAAGCATCTATTAAAGAATTTAATTCAATCAATTTAAGAGAAAAAAAAGATTTTTTAATTAAAGAATATAATACAAGATTTGCCAATGTAATCGATATTAATAAAATTACATTAGGTAATACTTTGCCTAATATTTCAATTTCTAGTGTTAATTCGTTCATGAATATTGTACATATCGGTGTTTTCAAATCTCATTTTGAAAAAATTCCTATTAAAATGAAATTAGGCAATGAAAAATCATCAAAATTACCAATTCATGATATAATTTTAAAAAAAATTACTGAAACTAAAAAAGGTAAATTTATTCATTTAACTAAACCATCTGATATTAAAATTAATAAAAGTGATTTAACTGAAATTGTTATTTTAGAAAACTTTCCTTCTAAATCTAAAATAAATATTCAATCCCCTAATCCATTAACAATAATTTCTATTAATAGTCAAGTTGAAATTAATTATGTTGTTAATAATTTAAATAATATTTTGTACACGGGCAAATGTGGCAAACGTATTAAATCAGAATCACCAATATCCTTAACTCCTAAATCCGAAACCCCTAAATCCGAAACCCCTAAATCCGAAACCCCTAGATCCGAAACCCCTAGCTCCGAAACCCCTAAATCCGAAACTCCTAGATCCGAAACTCCTAGCTCAGAAACCCCTAAATCCGAAACTCCTAGCTCAGAAACCCCTAAATCCGAAACTCCTAGCTCTGAATCTTCTGATTTAGTTATTAGTGGTATTAGCCAAGAACAAAAACTTATGATAAAATCAGAAGCAGAATCAAAACAACTAAAATTAGCTCAAATTAAATCCGAAATTAAATCAGAATGTCCTGTTTGCCCAACATTATCTTGTCCTGAAAAAGTTAACTGTCCCGGATGTCCATCTTGTCCAGTATGTCCTAAATGTCAAGAATGTAAATATGATCTTTTGTCTAAACTTAAATTTGAAAAACCAACAATACCAGACAGTTTGAAAAATTTACCAGATAATATAAAAAATTTACCAGATAATATAAAAATACCAGACAGTTTGAAAAATTTATCAGATAATATAAAAATACCAGACAGTTTGAAATTACAAGAAACCCCTAAATTATCAAACAAATGGATTGTTGCTATTTTAATGTTATTTATTGCAGCCGGAGTTTTTGGATATATTTATTGGTCGACTAAAAACAAAGAATCTAATAAAAATCAAAATAAAAACTTTGGATTATTTTAAACAAAGTTAAATTATAAACTAAATAAAATTATTAATTAATTATATACTTACATTCGGTAGAAGGAAAACCATTAAAATTAGAGCTTGCTGCAATAGTATATGCTCCCATATTTTCAACATAAATTACCTCACCTATAGATAGTTCTGGTAATTTAAAGTTTCCATTTAGTTTATCCATTGAATCACATGTAGGACCATAAATTGTGCAATCATATTGTTTTTCAGTTCTTTCGTTAAATGGATATAAATTTAAAACTGCATGATCAAAAACTGTATTATTAAATGATCCATAAACACTTTCTGACAAGTAATATACAATATGTTTTGAACTGTCTTCTGAGTTTTTAACTATTTTTTTATTAATAACGTTTGTAACTAATGTGTAAGCAGATGTTACAAAATACCTTCCTGGTTCTGCCATGAATTTAACATCAATGTCACTAAAAAATTCATTAATACTTGAATTAATAACATTAGCCATTGAAATAAATTTTTTGTCATCATCACCAGGAAAGCCTCCACCAATGTCGATAATTGAAAAATTAAATCCCTTTTCTTTAGCCATATCATATACTTTTTTACAGTCTTCTAATGCAGTTCGATAAACATTTTCATCTTCACAACCAGAACCAACATGAAAACTAACTCCAACAATGTCCAATTCCATAAATTTAGCCTGATGTAATAAATCGTTTACTTGATCCAAACTAACACCAAATTTACAATTAAACTTGCATCTAGATTTTGAATCATCTGTTTGTATTCTAATAATTAATTTGGCACTAGGATGATATAATTTAATTTTATATAACTCGTGAGAACTATCAAAAGTCATTAAATCTACATCATTTGCTCTCGCATACTTAATTTGTTCAAGCATCTTACAAGGGTTTGCATAAATTATTTTTTCAGGTGGTACTCCTGCACTAATTACTTTAGCTATTTCATTTTTACTTGCACAATCATAACACATACCCATTGAATTCATAAGTTTAATAATAACATCGTCTGGATTACATTTTATTGCATAAAATGCTTGAACATTTGGTAATGAATTTCTCCACAAATTAATTTTTTTAATAACTTCAGCCAAATTAACGATAAAAAATGGTTGATCTCCTTGATGTTTTTCTAAAAAATAATTTATAATATCAAGAATATCAGTTTTGTCTAAAACTTCTACGTCCTTTGATGATATTAAAGAGGAAATTTCTGGTATTATTTCGGGTTTACTATATTGGTCCATTTATTAGAATCCTTAGATATCTAAGAATCTTATTGTTCAATTTTCTCAAAATTGAACAATCTGCTAATTTTCTCAAAATTGAACAATCTACTAATTTTCTCAAAATTGAACAATCTACTAATTTTCTTAAAATTAAAGAAAATTGAAAATTATTATCTATAATACCCCCTATAGAAGCCTGTAATGTCGCATATTAATATTACTTTTGATAAATTTACCTATACCACTGACACAATCGGAATGAACAATTTCGATTTATCAGTACCTGGCAAAGAATTACTTGAAAATTCTAAGCTGTCAATGTGCCCTGGTTCTAAATATGGACTAATCGGAAAAAACGGTTCCGGTAAGTCTTCTCTGCTCAAAAAACTAGTTGAGCTAAGAGGTGATACCAACACGCAGGGCTACAAAATATCGACCTTATACGTTGAGCAAGAAATTGAGCTAGATTCCAGACTTCCAATTGATTTTGTTTTGGATTCTAACTACAAACAAAGATTTTTTGAATCTGAACTTGAAAAACTCAACCAACTTATGGAATCTGACGAATTTGAGTCATTGGAAATTGAAGAGTGCGAATGTCTTCAAATTAAAGCCGATGAACTAACTCAGTTTATCAAGTTGTGGAATCCAGATCTTGAAAGAGTTAAAGTAACAAAGATTTTAAAAGGTTTGGGTTTTTCTGATTCAGATTTAGCCAAAGAGTCTAATCTTTTTAGCGGTGGATGGCAAATGAGAATTTCTCTTGCACGTGCACTATATCTTGAACCAGATCTGTTGTTGCTTGATGAACCTACTAACCACTTAGATTTGGAGGCTATTATTTGGCTCTCCAATTACCTTTGTGACTGGAATCATACCGCAATCATTGTATCCCACAACATTGGATTTCTTAATGATGTATGTGACTATATTCTTAATATTGAAAACAAAAAACTTGTCCAATATAAGGGAAACTATGCGTCATTCAAAGAAGCTAATGAAGCTAAGAGCAGAGAAGCTGAGAAGGAATGGGAAAAGTATGATAAGAAACTAAAGGACATGAAGAAAAAGGGTGTGGACAAATCTAAAATTCAAGATTTTATCAAGGCTAATGAAGTTAAGAGGCCCGAAAAACCTTATTCTGTTAATCTTGAATTTCAAGATCAGTACAAATCAAAGGCTCAAATTATTTCCCTTAACAATGTGTCTTTTGGTTATGATGAGTCCAAACCAATTTTATCCGATATTTCTGTTGGATTTGACATGAATTCCAAGGTTGTTTTGGTTGGACCTAACGGTTCTGGAAAGTCAACACTCATCAAGCTAATGGTTGGTCAAATAGAACCCACTTCTGGTGAAGCTTATATCAACTCTCAGTACAGGGTTGGTTACTACAACCAACACTTTGAGAACCAGTTACCTCTCGATCAAACCCCAATCGATTATCTCAAAACTATTATTCCTCAAGAGTTTGTTAAGAACAGTGTGGAGCAATCAGTTAGAAGTTATCTTGGACAGGTTAAGTTGGAAGCAACTGCTCACAACAAGCTTATTTCTGAATTATCTGGTGGTCAAAAGGCACGAGTAGCAATTGTCAAGTTGATTTTTCAACAACCACATTGCCTAATTCTTGATGAACCTACCAACCATCTTGACATTGAAACTGTAGAGTCTTTAATCTCTGCTTTATCAAATTACGATGGTGGAATTTTGGTTATTACTCATGAACCAGAGTTAATTGATAAGATTGATGCCAGACTTTGGGTTATGGATCCTGAGACCAAAAAAATTAATACCAAGATTGATTCTTATGAAGAATATTGTAAGTTCATTCTTAACAATCAATAAATTACTATTTGTTGGTTTGTTTATTTATTTGTTTATTTATTTATTTTAGTTTATCTTCTTTTCATTTGCATTAACACTGATAATTTTTTGTCCTGAATTTGTCTCGCATTACTCATTTCTTGAGTAGCTTTTGCGACCGAGTTATTAGAATTATTTTCATGAAATTGCTGAGACTCATTAATTACTGTGTCAGAATTTGAATTTGTATTTGTATTTATATCTTGGTTAGTATTTTCATTTACTGTATCTGTTACATAATTAAATACATGTTTCTTTTCATTTACATCTGCTCTAATACTTGTTTGTTGATTAAATATAACTGGTTCAGTTGGATCTCTTACTTCTTTAAACATATCATTAAATGCATCATCAACTTGCATTTGTCCATTAATAACTAAATTTAATGTTTTTGATTTTACTGCTTTTTCATCTTCAGGAATATTTGGATTTGCTGGTATGTCTTTTACATAGTCAACATTATTTGTTGGGTTATTAAAATATTTTATATTGAGTAAATATTCAAAAGCTTTTTTACCTTTTAGTGGTTGGTTTAATTCAGTATCAATAATTGTTGGAACAATATCAATATCTTTAGGAGCTGTTACTTTATCAATATTTACGAGTTTAAACAATGACTTAATACTATACTTATCTAAATAAGCTAGTAACTTTTTACAATAATCACATTGCTCTGAATAAAATACAACTTTCATTAATAATATCTATAAATATTTCTTTATTTAGTTAAATTTTTACTTTAAAACAATATAATAAAAAAAATGAAATAAATATTAAAAGGTTTTATAAGTATATATATATAATGCTTAAAGTTAATAAAGTCAATTTAAAAACCGTTGTAAAAACCACAGAATTGGGTTATTCCAGGCTTGAATTTACATTATCGGGTCCTAATATGAATTATATAGTTGCTAACACAATAAGAAGAACAATTTTTAATGATGTTCCAATCTATGTTTTTGATGAATTTAAATTTGATAAAAACACAAGCATATTTCATAATAATTATTTAAAACTTAGATTAAGAAATATGCCTGTTTGGACAATTGAAAACACTGTTGATTTTATTGAAAATGTAAATCCCAAAAAACAACAGGAAGTTGAATATGATGAAAATCCAGATGAAAATACTGAGGCAGGTGATGATGTTGAACTTGAAGTTGAAAAAACTTTAAACTCTTCAACATTAAAGCAACTAACCATGTATGTAAACTATAAAAATAAATCAAATGGTATTGTAACAGTAACAACAGCTGATGCTAAATTTTATTACGATGAAAAACAAATTCCTTCTCCTTATAAAACTGCTATCCCAATTGTAAAGTTACAACCGGGTCAAGAAATTGCATTTAGTGCAATTACTAGAATTGGTGTGGAACAAGAAGATGCAATGTTTAGTGCTGTTTGTGTAAACTTTTATAAACAAATTAATGAAAATGAATTCCAATTTGCAATTGAATCAAGAGGTCAAATAACTGAAAAACGTATTGTTCAAGTTGCCTTAATCAATATTGAAAGACGTATTAGAAGTTTTATCAAATTATTATTAGATGATAAAAAAGCTGAAAGTAAAATTAAGTCAGAAGAATCAGATAAAGATGGAATTATTATAGTTAATAATGAAGATCATACATTAGGTAATTTAATTGCAAGAGGATTACAAATTCACGATAAAGTAGAATTTGCTGGTTATAATTTACCACATCCTTTAGCAAAAAAAGTTCATTTTCATTATAAACTTAAAAGTGGAAATATTAAAAAGATTGTTGAAGAAGTAGTTGATTATTATTCAGAATTATTTTCCGCAATTAAAAAACAAGTTGATTCAATTTAAAATTATACATCAATATCTGAATCATCATCTTCATTTTTTTTATTATTAGTTGTTAAATGAGAATCATTTTCATCAACTAGTTGAAATCTTTTTGGAACTTCAATAAAATTAACATATTTTTTATTTAACATATTTTCATTAGAATCGCTAAATTTATAGTTTATATTAACGAATAATTTTTTATCTCCTTTAATTGGAATCATAAAATTTGGTATAATACCTTGATATGATGTTATAGTGCCTTTATAATGATATCCTTCATCTCCATAAATTTCAATATCAAATCCCAATGGTTTATCAATTGTTTGCCCATTGGTATTTGTTGTAGTTATAATAGTGGGAATGTTTAATGCTAAAAAGTTATGAGTAACTTTTACTTTTTTAGTTTTTCTATTCATATGTTTGTCAATATATTCATGATCTTCTGTAAGAGATCTTTGAGTAAAAAAATAATCTATATTTTGAAATGGTTTTTTTTGAGTTTTTAATGTATTAAATGCTTCCACCAAATCTGCCATAATTACAAATTATTATTTAAGAATTTAAATCCTTAAATATTATTTTATCTATTTTTTATAATAAACATGGAAAAAATCAAAATAAAAAATAAATATATTTTATTTAAATTCAATAAAGATAAAAATATAATAAAAAAGATTTTAGAATCTAAAAAAATGTCCGAATTAAAAGCTAATATTGTTGGTAAAAAAATTGGAGAAAACAACCAAATATTATTAATGAAATTATCAAAAGAACCAAAATTTAATGAAAAAAATATTAACAGTCCACTTGGTAAACTTATTGGAGGTCCCATTAAAATTACTTTTAAATTATACACAATAAATGAATCCAATGTATTAAAACCATCGTATGAAAAAACTACTAATATGAATGGGGAACCAGATCCTGATAAAAGAAATAGCCAACATTTATATATTACATTAGACCACTATAAAAAACACGGTATAAAAATAACTGATCTTGAAAAAGTTGCATTACTAGCTTTTCAATTTAAGTTAGAAAAAAGACCTTTGGCTGCTAAATTAATTGATCAAATTTATTAATTATATTTTTATTATTTAATATTTTTATTTAATTACATCAATATCAACCAATATTTTAATTTTATATATTTATTAAAATTAAAAAATTGAAAATAATTTAAATAATTCTTATTCATAAAATTATAATGAATCACGTATTTACAATTGATGAATGTAATGATATTATTAAAGATGGTCTAACTGATTATCTTATTCAAAAAGCAAAAAACAAAGTAATTGAATATTTAGAATCAAAAAATATTGTAATTTCTGACCAAAAATATTTGACGCATATGGTTTCAAATTCAAGTACTTCTGGTGCAAAATCATGGCATTATGATGATGTTTCGGTTTTGAACTTTATTATTATAATTAAAGGTTCTGGTACTAAATTATTAATTGATGAAAAAATCGAAAAATTACAACAAGGATATGGTTGTATTGTTATTGGAGAAGAAGGATATAAATTTTTAAATTTAAAACCAATATTACATTGTGCTCCAAAATCTGATGATGATAGATTGTTATTAAAAATATTTTTAAATGGTAATTTCAATTTACCTGATTATGTTATTGGACCTGATATTTGTAATTATAATTCTCCAGAATATGCTATTAGAAGTGCAAAATTAGATAAAATGTTAGATCAAGATATAAACCTTGTTTATAGTTTAATTGCATAAAAATATAAATTTAAGTATTTGATATTTTGCTCATTATTTTTAACTTATTATACATAATCACATAGTTCTGCTTTGTATTCTTGTGTTTGATCTAATATAACTCTAAATGGTTTACCGCATCCATTTATTAAATTTTTTTTAACATAATTTTCGCATGTTTTTTGAGGTACGTGTGGATCAATTTGTTTATTATTTTTTTAAATACTCCAGTATAAACACTATTGGTTCTAAAGAACCATAATGCTTTTAATTTTATTAAAAGACGCTCCACAATTTATTTTTTTAATGATTATTACACCAGAACAATGTGGACACATCAATATGGGTTCTTTATTTGACATTATAATATGATCTAATATATAAAATAATAACAAAATTAATATTTTGTAAAAGCTAACAATTCCTAATACAAATTCTAATAATAAATTCTCAAAATTATTTTTTAACTTAATAAAGCTGTTTGATTCCAAATATTTTTAAAAAATAAAAGTTTTTTAACGTCCTCTCTCTCTCCGGCCTTTGAAAGTGTACGGTACACTTTAGTGTACCAAAAGTGTACTAAAAAGTGTACTAAATTTTATTACAAGTTTTAATAAATAGTTAAAGATAAATATATATACTATATTAATGAGTTGTAATACACAAAAAAACTTCACATGTAAAATATGTAACAAATCATATAGTTCAAAACAAAGTATATGGAATCACAACAATAAATACCATAGTGGTAAAAACTCAGAAACGTCGTCCACAAAAATGCCACAAATCACCACAGGACTACCACAAAATACCACAAATTTGCCACAAAATTCCACAAAATTGTGTGAGTACACTTGTCAATATTGTAATAAAAGTTTGTCTAGACATGATAGTTTAAAAAGACATGAAGTTAAATGTAAAATATCTTGGGAAAAAAAACAAAATATTTTAAAAGAAGAAAATACATATTTAAAAGAAGCTTTAAATAAACAGTTTGAAGAAAATACTCAAATAAAATCTTTATTAACCGAATTATTAAATAAAAACTGTAAAGTTCATCCCAAGACACTCCAAAAAATAAATAAACAACTTAATGGTGATAATAATACTATTAATGAAATAAACAATAATATAACTAATAAGGGGACTATAAATAATAATACAATTAATATTATTGCATTGGGTCATGAGAATCTTACCGAAGTATTTAGTAAAAAAGAAAAAATGAATATTCTCAAGTACAAGTATGGAAGTTTATCACAGTTAGTTGAGTATACTCATTTTAATGAAAAGTACCCTCAGTTTAAAAACATATTAATAACAAATACACAAAATGCAATTGGTTATAAATTTAATGAAAAAAAGAATCAATATGTTGCGACTAAAAAAGATGAATTATTAGAAGATATAGTTGATGCGCGTATGTGTGATATTAATTCGTTTTATGAAGAACTGGAAGGAGAATTAGATGAGAAAACTAAAGACATTATTGACAAGTTAAAAGAACAAATAGAAAATGATCCCGCTTACAGAGATCTTAAAAAGAATGATATAAAACTAATAATTTATAATAACCGTAAAAAAGTATCCAAAGAATCAACTAAAGATCTGGAAATTGAAGTATAATAGTTTATAAAACCAGTAAAAAAATTGATTCTAATATTAGTTGGTTCAAAAGTAATATTAATAATGGAATGCAAAGCAAGAAATGAGGAAGAAGGAATTGCTTTTCTTAATGAAGAAAATTCCAAATGTAATATTGAACTTAATGAAATACGTAAAATCAAAAGAGAGCTAATGATTAAAGAACGAGCTCTTAGTGATAAGGTAGAATCAAACAATAAACAAATTAAAAAATATCAAGAACTAATTGAATCCAAAAATATGTTTAAATCATTTGAGTCTAATGATGATTTTAAGTTATTAAATGAAGATGAATTAATTGCAATTTCAAAAGGAATTGATAAATTTGATTATACCAAATATGGTTGTCAAAGATTTCATGATTTGGACTTAGTTGTTAATCACGTAATTAATATTAAAAAGAGATATTCTAGTTGGACATTGGATTCAATGAGAAAACAAGGACAATATGACACATTACCACCTAAAAATTTCTACCGTTATACATTTAAGACACCAGAAGGATTTTTTAATCAAGAAGGACTTGAGCTATTGAGTTCTTAAAAAATGAATTTATTTTTATTTATTAAAATATAATTAAATTTAATGAAATCTATTAGTATATTTACTGATGGAGCTGTTCCAAATAATCAAAAACAGGGTAATAGAAAAGGTGGTGTTGGTGTATTTTTTGGAGAACAAGATCCAAGAAATATTTCATGGGGTATGAAAGAAACAGCTGATAACAAAGTAACAAATCAAGTATGTGAATTGCTTGCGTGTATTAAAGGATTAGAAACTATTGTGTCTACAGAAAAAATTGGTAAAAAAGATATTATAATTTATACCGATTCAATGTATATTGTTAATACAATAACTGAGTGGGCTAAAAATTGGGAAAAAAATAATTGGAAAAAAGCAGATAATAAACCTGTACAAAATTTAGAACTTGTTAAAAAACTTTATTTTTTATCAAGAAATCTAAAGGTTGGATATAAACATGTAAAAGCACATACGAGTCCGCCATTAAAAGGAAAAGATTCAGAAGAATATTTTGAATGGTATGGAAACTTTATGGCCGATAAATTAGCAGTTGAAGGAACCAAATAATATTAATTTATTAATTTATTATTTTATAGCTTTATTATAGATAATACTTTTATTTAAGCTACAATTTAAAAATAATTAAAATATACGCTAGAACAAATGATATTACTAAATAATAACGTCCGTATTTGGTAGTTAATCCTAAACTAAATATTAATGACACAAGTGAAACCATTGCTAGATGTCTGTATTTTAAATCTTCAAAAATAATTTTTTTATAAACAAAACTTTTATAATGGGTTAAAAAATCGTCTTTCATTTTCCAGTTTTTGAATAACCATTTTTTAAATAATTCTAAATCCTGATAATCCTGATTAACTTGTAATTCACGCATAATTCCATAAATTGGACCTATTGGTTTACCCAAAATATCTGACACATAAGCTTGTTTTCCCAAAAATTTAGGAATAGCCAATGTTAAATCCCAAACTCTTCCTAGTTTTTTTGTTTTAGCCAAATGATTAATTATAAACCATAAACCTTTTGCTTTTGGAACCAAAACATTTTGGTAAACAGGTAAATTATTTGACAAAGAAAATTGTTTAGCTTCGTCTAATTTTTTATTAGTTAACCTAGTTCCTTCGGGAAATATTAATATAACTTGTTTGGTTTTATTAGTTGTTTTAATTTTATCAATTTGTTTTCCAAAATTATCTTTATCTTTTTCCCAATTTCTTGAAAGTTTAATATCTGGGTTCGCATACATTATTAAACCAAAACCTGGAAAATAATTAATTGTATTTTTAAGAACAAAATTATAAGAACTAATACCAAAATTTTGTAAATAAGTCATAACTATCAAAAAATCTAAAGTAGACACATGATTACAAACAATTATATCTATTAACTCTGGATTTTGTTTGATTTTTTTTTCAATATCTTGATCTGATGACGCTAAATAAAAATCAGTATTAAATCCATCTAACAACATAAACGTTGAAAGAGATTGTGATAATTTTTTAACTAAATTAATTAAATAATCGTTTGATAGTAATACACTTGGTGTTAATAGCAAATAACTATATGCTAAAACCCAGTATATATACAAAATCAAATAAAAAATTTGTTTGAACAGCATTAAAATTTAAAATATTTTATAAATTAAAAATAAGCGCATCTAATGATTTATTTTTAATTTAAACACTATTCCATATATTTACAATGGATTTAGTTGTAATGTTTTTGTCAAATTTTTCTTTAACTTTTAATTTAGCTATTTTTTCATCTGATTTTACTTTCTTTTTTAATGATTTAATAAAGTCGATCATTTCTTCAGAATATTTTGACTTGGGTTTTTTATCTTTTTGTTTTTCAACAACTTCATAATCAAATTTACGACCAACAGATGTTTCAACCCATCCATTAATAATAATTTCTTCGCGGTCTACTTTATCGTGGCATTCCTGACACAACACAACTAAATTGGCAGAGTCATTCTTTTGTAAGTAAAATTTGGACTTGTTAATTAGGTTATCGTCAAAATCTTTTTGCCAGACTATGTGATGAGTTTCTAATTTATTTTTTGATTTACATACTTCGCAACAACTTACTATTACATTTGAATTATATTTACTTGATTTATCTTCTTGAATATTATCATATTCCTTTAATATTTCAGCAGTTCTTTCATTAAAAAACTTATCTTTCATTAAATATTTGGCAACTTGTAAACCATAAAAAGTATCACCTTGACCATCTAATAAGTTTCTTGAATAAATAAGAGTATCATCAGTAGGATCATAAGTAATTTTTAAGTGTTTTGACTTAACATTTTTAAGAACTTTAACTGATTCCATATTTGCAATTCTATGTAAATGAGTAGCTGTAATAAAACTAGAGTCTGATTTTGCTAAAGTTTCTAACATATAACAAACAATAATATTAGCAGATTTTTCTTCGGTACCTCTACAAATCTCATCGCCAATAACCATGGTTTTAGAGTCATTTCTTTTAAGGATTGCCATAAGTTCCATCATTTCAACCATAAAAGAACTAAGACCTCTAAACATATTGTCGTTACCACTAATTCTTGTAAATAAGGAATTATATGGGGAATATTCAAATGTGGTAGATGGTACATAATAACCAATTTGAGCTAAAATAATATTTAGACCAATCGATTTCATTAAAGTTGATTTACCAGAAGAGTTAATACCATATAATAAAATACCATTTTGTTTTGTTTCAAATCCTAATTCAATATCATGGGGAACATAGTTGGTATCCGTATGAATTTTTTCTACAATAGGATGTCTCATTTCTTTTGCTTTAAAATAACTTGCTTGTTTTAAATTAATAATTGGTTTTGAATAATGGTTTAATTGAGCACAAAGAGCACCCGAGTTAATAAAATCAACAAAAGCAATCTTTTTGGACCATAAATATAAAATAGTCCCATATAGTTCTCCAAATGATTTCATATCTGACTTAAATTCGTCTTTTAGCTTTTTATTCATTTGTTCTTTAAATTTTATTAAATCTAATGATTGATCTTTTACTTTTTTGCAATTAATTTTGGTATTGGATGATCTGGGTAATTCACTAAATTCTAAATCACAAACATTTAAAACTATTGAACCAACATTAAGAGTTTTTATTTTATTCTTCTCGAAGTTTTTCTTTAATATTTCACAACGTCTAGTTGTTAACAACATATAGTGTCCATCTCTATCATTATATTTTAAGGTAATTAAAGATTTAGAATCAGTTTTTTCATCAGATTGATCATCTGATTTAATTACAGATGTTGTTTTTACTTTTGTTTTAGTAGATGGTGTTTTCTTGTCTTTAAAAAAATAAATTTTATCATCAATATGTTTTTCAAGTTCTTTGATTAAATATTCCATAAAATTTTGAGCTGAATCAATTTGTTCTTGTAATTTATCAATTGGTTCATGAATACCTTTATTATAAAAAGAAGTTTCAATAATAGTATTAGATGTATTTTTTACCAAATTAATTTGATCTAATTGGAATCTTGTTTCAATCCATTCTAATAATTCATCAGTTTTCTTAATTAATTTAGAGTCAATATCAAATGGTTTTAATAATTTGTTTTCTTTAAAATATTCTCCTAATCTTTTAACTTCATGAATTGATTCATAAATTTGATGTAATTCATTGGGATTAATTATGTTGATTTCTAATTTTCTGAGTAATTTATCAAGATCATAAATATCTTCCAAATAATTAATTATTTTAGTTTGATGATTTGATGCTAATAAAGTATTAATTAGTTCGTATCTATTGGCTAATTCTTTAGAATCAATAAGTGGCATTGCTAATTGACATGTTAAATATCTTTTACCAATAGTTGTTTTAGTATAATTAATAACATTTAACAAATTGGTTTCATTTGAATTTTTAGTTATAACATCAAGTTGTTCTAAAGCTCTGTTTCCAAGATATAAATATTTATTTGATGAAAATGAGTTAGGAACTCTTAATGATTCTAATAAATTAGGTTGATGATTCATAACATAATCTAGTAAAAGAACTAAACTAAGTCTACCCCAATTTAAGAATTGTAATCCAAGTAATTCAATTGGATCAATATTTGATTCTAATTTATATATTTTATTAAATAGTGTTTTTTGCCATGCTAGTTTTTTGTGTTGGTTAATTTTAACTGAATAAGTATTAGATGGATTAATGTTTAAATAACATAATATTTCTTCTACTCGCATGTTAGCAAACAAGTCTTCATTATCTAAATTATTTTCTAATATAATTTCTCTGGGTGGATAGTTTTCCATAAATCTGAGCGCATCATCTAATCCAATTAAAACATCGTTTGATTTAGAATAAGTTTCATAAACTGAGCCTTCGCCAGTAGATAAATCATAAGATGATAAACCAATGCATAATTGCATTGTATTAGTTTTTGCTTCTTTAATTTTATCTAAAACAATAGATACAAGAAAATTAGTTTTATTAGATTTGTTATTAATATGGGTGGCAGGTGAATAAATACCAGTAACTTCTCTTTTTGGCTCTGGTGGTTCAGTTGTTTGATCAATTAAAACAACAGTATAATTCATATCAATTAATTTATCAATATATGTATGTGTTACATATAGGGGAAATCCCATCATTCTAGGATTTGATTTTGATAATGGTAGTTTACTATTTTTTTGGGTGCAGTAAATATCAAGTTCTTGTGATAATTTTACTAAATCAATTCCTTCATTATCAGTACAATAGGCTTCATGAAAAGAGCCAACTTGCATTAAAATTATTGTTCTATTTCTACCATACATATTTGAGTAATAATTATGGATTTCAAAATAGTCTTTAACAAAAATTTCTTTTGGATATTGCATTTTTCTATAAGACTAAACAAAACTTTTGTTTAAGTATATATTAGGTTTTTATTAATTTAAAAGAGGGTACAAAAAATATTTAATATACTAAACCAAATATATTAAATAATTAAAAATCAATTACAAACGTTTGCTTAAAAATTCTTTAATGAGAGAGTAATTATCTCTAAGGTCATACCAATTAATGCCTGACTTTTTAACAAAGTGTCTTAATAAGTTGTAAATATGCATTTGACCATCAGTTGATTTTAAAAAGGTTAATTTAGGTTTAAATTGTTTAAATTCAGCATATTCGCCTTCAGTATCACTAACCCATTTAATAACTTTTTCATGGAAAAATTTAGTAACATCTTTTCTTAAATTAATATCCTTATTAACATTTTGGTATTCAGTTACAGATTCAATAAGAGGTGGAACAGGCCAGTATCTTTTTACAGCGGGTTTTTCATAAGAAACTGGTTCTTCTTTTTTAGCAACTGTTGTATTTAATAAAAAATCAATTGGAAATCTGATCATTATATTAACCCATATATTTTTTTATTAATTATTTTAATTTTATTCAAAGAACAAAATAAACTAAAACTTAATAAATAAAAAGATTAAATTTTTTTTTCAAATAGTATTTTAATTCTTCAAGCAAATTTAAATTAAACTCATCAGCCGAGTGTTTATTTATCCAATAATCGATAAAATCCTTAATTTCTTTATTAATATTTTTTTCCAAATTATGAAATTGGTTATCGTTTTTGAAATTAAATTCAATTATTTTAATATATATTTTTTCCAAATAATTATTATAATTTTTAAGAGTGTCAAAATTTACTCTAATCCAAGAATTTAAAACACGGTTAATTGTTAAATAATTCATTTGTGATAAATTTTCGGTAACCCACTGATTTAATGAATCAATAGAATCAACCGAATAAATATTTAATAAATCATTTGAATCAAGACCAATTGGCGGAATATATAAATTTTTTTTATAAGTATTAGTATTTGTTTTGCATTTATATTCATTTAAAATATTAAGATTTTTTTTACTATCCATTTGAAACTTGGTTAAACAAATTGGATTGGTTGGATTAACATTTTTGATCCATAAAGAAGCTGTTGGATGAAAGAGCTGATTATTTGGAGCAATTTCAACAATTTCTTTATTTTTAATTTCCATATTTTTAATAGGTTCATCTTTTATAATTCTTTTATTCATATTTATAAAATGGGTAGAAAATAATTATATTAAATATTTGTTTTTAATTTATAATTATAAAAAAAATTGATAATTAAATTAAAGAATAATTAAAGTATTGTTCATAATGAGTTCAAAAAATAATAGTTTGGAAAGCAATAGTTCACAAAATGATGAATCGGATGATTATTCTGATTCTGATTCAGAAGTATTATCACAATCTAGTGATGAAGATAAAAGCCAAAACGAAAATTTAGAACTTGGTGGTAAAACCATTAAGAATTATAATATAATTTGTGAATTAGGAAGAGGTTCATTTTCTATTGTTTGGTTAGCTTACTCTATTTTAGATAATCGTTTTTATGCACTAAAGGTTCAAAATCCATCAGAATATAAAGATGGTGTGTCTGAAATAAAATTTGTAAAAAAATTACCAACTAATCCGCCTGTTTTTAATAATTTAGTAGATGAATTTGTTTCAATAAGAGACGATAAAAAATATTTATGTTCTGCTTGGCATTTACATTGTTCAAATATTGATTGTTTAATTAGAAAAGGTGATAATGAAAATGGATTTGAATTAAATATGGTAAAAAAAATAATGAAACAACTAATTGAATCAGTTAAAATACTTCATGGTAAATTCAAGGTATTTCATGGTGACATAAAATCAGATAATATTTTAATAAAAGGTCTTAATAATAAAGATGAGTTTATCATTAAAAGATATGTTGAAGAAAATTTTTTTGAAAAATATTCCAATGCAAAGAAAAGTTTTTGGACTAATGTAAAGCAAAAAGACTTGAAAACAATTGATAAAATGGATAAAAAAGATAAAAATCAAATTAGAGAACAAATTCACAGTGAAATAACAAATAAAATTTTAGAAGAATATTCTTTAACAGATATTTCTAAATACTCTGTTGATTCAAAATATTTAGATCCAATAAATATTAGTTTGGCTGATTTTGGTACTCATTGTGAAGAACATAATTATTATGAAGAATCATTTGGTACCCGATATTATCAAGCTCCTGAAATTATTTTGATGGGTAAGTGTACCTATCCTGTTGATATTTGGGCAATAGGTTGTACTTTTTATGAATTATTAAGTGGTAAATTATTGTTTGATCCAATTAAAGATTCCAAATATTCAAGAGATTATTATCATTTAAGATTAATAAATGAAACTTGTGGAAACTTTTCTCCACATTTTTTAAAGAAAACTAAAAATTATAAAAACTTTTTTGACTCAAATTATAATATTAAAGATTGGGAATGGGATGGAGAAAGTAGATTAGATAGAAAAATAAATGAACTTGATTTTGATGACAATGTCAAACAAAATATAAAAAAAATTTTACAAGGAACACTAACAATTGACCCATCAAAAAGATGGACAATTAATGATCTTGCTAAGTGTGACTTTTTTAATACTGTTTAAGTAAACAGTATAATCATATGAATTTTTTTAGCTAAAAAATTCTAAAAAAGTTTGTCTTGATTGAGCCTTCAAAATTATGAAGGATTTGTTAAAAAATAACAAGTATTCATTAGATTAATTTATTAAGCGTTTTTAGCCTCGGCAACTACGAGCGTAATTTCCGTTACCAAAATAATAATGAGTCATATAAGAACCGCTACTGGTTGCTTTATATGAATCAGATGTTTCACTAGGCGATGAGCCATAGCTTGAGCTAGGCGATGAGTTAGGAGACGATGGATTACTTTGTGTCCTAGCAATACTCATAGCAAGCTGTAAATTAACTCCAGAATAATTGTTAACATTCAACGGTATATTAGCATATGAATCGATGTATGAGTGGAGAGACATTACTAATATTTAAGAATCCCGTATACTCTTATTTTTTCAATTTTTTTATTATAGTTTATAATAATAATAAAAAAATAATTAAAGTAAATGAATTAGTATATTTATACCTTATATTTATACCTTATATTTATACATCTAATTCGTTTTTAGGTCCAGATTCATCATCTGAATCTTCTACAATATTAAATACCACATTGATATAACTATTTTTAACTGGTTCGCCCAATTGTTTAGTCATAAATTTGACAAACTCAGGTTTCTTAGGAACACCCTTAGATTCATAACAATGTTTGTACCAATCTTTGAAGTTATCATAGAGAGCAGTAACACTGATTCTATCTTTGGGATTACCAGTAACTTTGATTTTGTCCATGATATATTCGGTGTAGAAATCGTTCTCCATTTTGTATTGTTTGGTAGATGCCATAACTTCATCGGGTTCGACAAGATAAGTTTTGTTCTTATATTCAGTAATATACAAGTGAAGTAAATAGCTGATAAATGTGGGAGCCCATTGTTCGATTTTTTGTTTGAGAGTAGTATCAATCTTAAATTCATTAGGTTTAGTAGGATTATCAGTAAATTTAGATCCAAATTCAATAACACGAAGACGTCTCCATGTACCATCATCGTTAGAAGGTACTTCAGGAAGTTGGTTACAAGTTAAAAAGTATTTCATTTGTGGTTTGAATTCAATCATTTCGTTAGATCCTTTAAAAAGATCACGAACAAGAACTTTATCACCACCAGTGAATTCTTTCATAACACCAACATTCATTTTTTCACCATCATCAGTTTCTTGGAAAACACCACAACGTCTGCCTTTCATACGGACTTTTTCAGGTGAAGTTTCATTTGATTGACCACGTTTTCTTGTGATAATAGTAATAGGACAAGACATATAGTAATCACCCAATGCAAAATACATCAAGTCCATAGTTAAGGATTTACCGTTAGAACCAGAACCTGTCATAATGTAAAGTTTTTCTTCTTTGGTTTCACCAGAAATACAAGTACACAAAGCATTAAGGAAATATTTGCGGACTCTAGGATTAGGCATAATTTGTTCAAAGAATTTATTAATGGGGTTGTTGTAAGGATTCTTTTCAGACCATTTATGATAGTCATTCTTGGTACTTAAGGTAATATAGTCATCAGGACGTCCTTCACGGAATTCACCTTTATCTAAATCATAAACACCGTTTTCAAAACCCATCAATTGAATATTTGAATCTAATTTTTGTTCAAACTTATCATCATAGAATAAGTTTTTACATTCTTTTACTAATGTTTCTTTGAAAGTTGTATTCATAAGCTTTTCAACAATTTTGTCAATACGAGTGCGTCTTTGTTGTAATTCTTCTTTTTCAATACCAGATACTTGAGTAGCTTTTAAACTGATTTCGGCAATTTCTTTGTTATATTCATTAGCAAAGTCTTCAGAAAGTAATACTTTTAAAGTGTAACCATCTTCAATACGATTCCAACGATGGTTTCTAAATTCCCACCAAGTATTAGTTTTAATTGATGAACAAACAAAACGATCACAATATTTAGCATGAACTGATTTGGCTAAGAAATAAGTATTACCATCTAAACTCTTTTTCATCATAATTTTAAATTCTTCTTTGTTAAAGGCTTCATATGCTTTAGGATCATCTTGTTTAGCCCAATAAGCCAAAGATCTGATAGTTAAAGCATTACCATTAGTAGGATTTTTCATTCCTTTCCAAGTTTTTTCACATTCGCCTTCTTTAAATTTCTTGGAACACTTTTTGGAAAATTCGATCCAAGCAGGTAATAAAGATTGATCAGTATTATGAAGGGCTAAGCCAACATTAATCCAATCATGATAATTAAATGCACGCTTTTCATTAAGCATGCTGGTTAATTTACAAGCTCTACGAACTTCATCTTCCTTACTAACAGGAACATCAAACTTAAATTCTTCAGCTTTAACAGAAGAATTAATACCAAGTTTTTCACACTCGGCATCAATGTCAGAATCAACGAATTCATCTTGCAAAGGTGTAGCATATTTTTTGGAATAATTAGGATTTTGAACAGAGAAATATTTAATTAAAGTTTCAAAGTCATAATGTTGTTCAGATTCTTCGCCTGTTTCATGATCATATGAAACACCATGAGCATGATCATATAATACATTTAAATCACTGTCATAAATTTTTGATAGAGTGTATGGTTGACCGTTTGGTTTAGAAGATCCATATAAAAACCATCCATTAGCTGAAACAACAGCTTTATCGATAATTTTATCTGGTCCGTTTAAAAAACCATCAAATGTTTCTTCTTCTTCACACATTTTAACTACTTTATAACGTAGCAAATGTCTTACTTTGGTTTGAACACAAATATCAGGAAACATAATATGAAATCCATCTTTTACAGTATCTTCTTTAATAGTTGGTTTTTTCTTTTCAAATAAACACAATTTGAATTGATGTTCTGGAACGTCTAAATATGTTTTGATTGATTCTAAATATTTTTCACAAATATTAGTAACCATATCATTATCATATAAACGGGTGCCTTGTTCAAAATCATCAACAGGCATTTCCAAATCAACATCAACAATAACGGGTGCATATTCTTTTTGTCTTTCTAAAATAGAAAAATCTGTAACGCCTGCATTAATTGCTTTGGTATATAATCCCATGAACTCTTTTCTTTGAACTTTGTCCAAAGTAAATGTTCCACGGAATAAACCATATGATTGATGGGTTGCTGAATCTTTTGTATCTTCATTGCATCTATTTTTCTCTAGAAGATCATAGACGCGTTCTTTTAATTTAAGAAGTTTCTTATTATCAATCTTTTCAGTCATTATTAATTAATTAAAAGAAGATTTTTTTATATATATTTTTCAATTTTTTTAAATCCTTTTAGGAAGCTCTTTGAGTACCGATGGTATACATCAATCGTTTAATTAAAATATACATTTTATTTACTTCACATCTATTATAATAAACCAGATAAGACACCAAGTTAAAAAGTTAAGGTTAAAAATATAACAAAGTTCAAAGTCTATCACAACTATAAACAATTGGTTAATTTACCCACACTATAAAATTTAATTAGTAAATGCTCTGAATGTTAGATTTATTCTAAGATCAGAAACATTTTTTTGTTTAGGAAGAGAATGCTTGTGTGTTTTTTGACAAGCTCCTCCCATTATTATCAAACTATTATTCTCAGGTTCAATTTCAAATTTATCTAATTTATTTTCCACTTTTTGATTTTCAAATTTATCTTTTATTTTAAATTGAAATCTTCTTTTGGCCCCAAAACTTAACGAATAAATTGGAGTATTAGGCATTATTTGTTTTTCATCGTCAGAATGAAATCCAATATAGTCATCCCCATTTCTGTAATAATTAACCAAACACATTGAATAAATTGGTATTTTAGTATGGGTTGATTTCATAAAATGATTATTAACTGCATCCATCGCTCTTTGAATAACTGGTGGAATTTCTTTTATTGCTTCTGATGTAGTTCCCGAATACTTGTATGATTGACCGAAACATAATTGTAATCTTGGAAGATCAACAGTTTTATCAAATATTTTTATTTGATGATGAACAGTAGGCATCATATTTTTAAGTGTAGTAAATTCTTCGTCTGAAAGACTAAACCAGTTTTTTTTATAAATAATCCAACTACTTAATTCATCTGATTTGTATAATGAAATTGACATAGTTTATTAATTACCATTAGCAAATGTTTTTTAAATCTGTTTTAAAACTTATAAAAATTGATTATAAAACTATTTTAAAATATAATATAATAATTATTAATTATCTTATTATTAATGACTTATTTTCCAATTTGGATATTATTTTCAAAACATTTTGCTAATGTTAAAAAAACAAACAATAAAATAAAAAATGATAATAAAAACACAATTGTTAAAAATACTAATATAAATAAATTTAAATTTATGCCCTTTTTTTAAATAAGATATAAATTTTATTTAAAAAAACATTAACTAATTTTATTAATTTAAATGAATAAAACAGCTGTAAGAATCATGAACGACTATATTGATTTTAATAAAAATAAACCAGATGGCATCTATTTATGGATTAATAAAGAAAATATTTTTAAACAGTTTGCGCTAATTATGGGTCCGCCAAATACACCATATTTTGGTGGTTATTTCTTTTTCTCAATTGATTATCCACAAGATTATCCAGAAAAACCCCCACATGTTTCACTATTAACAATTAATAATAAAGTAAGATTTAATCCAAATCTTTATCAATGTGGCAAAGTATGTTTATCAATTTTAGGAACTTGGTCTGGTCCTAGTTGGAAACCAATTATGAATATTAGATTAGTTCTTACATCAATCAGTTCTTTGATGGGAGAATACCCTATTCAAAATGAACCCGGGTATGAAAATACTAAACCAGAACATATTTCATCAATTGAATATAATTTATATTTAATTTATCATACTTATGAGTTAGCAATTATTGATGTATTAGACGGTAAGTATAAAACTTGGTCTCAGTATTTCAAAGATGAAATAGAAAAGGAATTTGCTAAAAATTTAACTAAAATTCAAGACGACTTGTTGTCATACCAACAAATTCATGGACGAGTACCAGTACAAAAACAAATTTATTTTATGGAAAAAGAAATGTTAGATTTTAATATTTTAGTAGATAGATTCAATAAACTAAAAGATAAAATGAAAAAATAAATAAACTAATCTAAGCTTAGTCTAAACTATACTATCACAATCACTGCCATTACCAGTAGATTTTACTCTAAGATATACTGATTGATCATTCATATAATTTTGTCTTTCAAATATATGAGTTGGTTTTTTTGTTTTTACAGTAAATTCATCTTTAAAACTAAATATTTCGGGATGTACATCTCTTATATGTCTGGAAAGTTCATTAGATAACCTAAATCTACAATTACAAATATCACATCTATATTTTTTACCACAACAAAAAAAGATCCAGTTCAAACAATCGCACAATGGGGTTGTTAAACAATCAAATGCTTGTGAAAAATTATTTTTATTATTGTTATAAATCATTAACTAATAAGTTAATTAAAACTCTAAATAATTATAAAAATAATTCAGTTTAATAAAGAAAAAATGAAATTAAATTATATAAAATCTAGTTAGTATATATTAACTAATGTACTTTTGTCCTAATTGCTCATATTTATTTGATATATCAAAATCTTCTAAAATATCCAAAGACAAAGAAGCTGATGAAAGAGTTTTAATTAAAAAATTAACTGATGCTTTTAAAAAATTAGAGGAAAAAGAAGATTTATCAAAATATAAGGCCGAATTTTCCAAAGACGAAATGGCTAAAAATAAAAAATATCAAAAATTATCTGAAGAAGATAAAATTAAAATGAATCAATTGTTTGAGGAAATAGTTAGTTCTGGTGCTGAATTCAAATGTGAAAACTGTAACTTTACTAAACAAATTACTGAAACAACCCTCTTATACCAAATTAATTTGGAAGATAAAGTTGTTAAAGTAAGAAGTTTGGAAGAAAATGAATTAACATGTAAAGACCCTTTACTTCCTCATACTCATGATTACACCTGCAAAAATCCAAGTTGTATCACTCATAAAAATCCATCTGCTAAAAATGCAGTCTTTTTTAGAGAAAAAAATAGTTACAAATTAAACTATATTTGCTCAGTATGCTATTATAATTGGTAATATATATTAAAACAATTTGTAATTAATTTAATTAAAAGGTATAATTTTTAATTAAATTATATGTTATAATATTATGCAAAAATTTATTTTATCATTTGGATTTTTAATTATAATACTGACATATATTTTATCAAAAACACATAAATCTGATAATATTAGTATTAATAACATAAATCAAATTACAACACCATTACAAAATGAACTAAAATTGGAATATTATCCAACAAATAAACCAACATTATTTGATGAAGGTAAATATACAAATCAATTAAATAAAATTATAAAAACAAAATTAACTTTTAATTTATTGGATGACTATGATTTATTTAATTCTAATATAGTTTTTAGAATAGCTTTTGGATCATGTAATTATCAACATAATAGTCAAAATTTTTGGAATAAAATTAATAATTTTAACCCTCAATTATGGATTTTTCTTGGTGATAATGTTTATGCAGACAAAACTGATAAATGGGATAAACTTTTACAAAAACCAAGTATTGATAATATGATTGAACAATACGAAAAATTAGCTTATTCAACCCCATTTAGAAAATTTATGAAAAATAAAAAAATTAAAAAAATTGGTATATGGGACGATCATGATTATTTAATTAACGATGCTGGAGCTTCAGAAAATGAACATTATAAATCAATGAGTAAAAAATTATTTACATTATTTCTTAATATTAAAAAAAATAATCCACTAATGAAAAGAGAAGGTATTTATTCATATTATGATTTAGTAATTCAAAATGAACATATTGCCAGATTTTTTTTATTAGATGTTAGAACATTTAGATCAGAAGTTGATATATTAGGAAACGATCAATGGAACTGGTTAGAAAAGAATTTAGCAGATTCTTCCGCTAAAGTTAATATATTGTGTTCAGGAAGCACGGTGTTAACCAAAATTAGTGATTGGGATTCGTGGTTTAAAAATGGTTGGGCTTATCATAGATTAATTAATACGTTAAAACTTTTAAACATGAATAATGTTATAATTTTATCTGGAGACATTCATCAAGGGAGATTAATTTCTAAAAATAATTTAATTGAAATTGTATCTTCATCATTATCGTCTCCAATTGAAAAATATGACAAAGATACCGAATATAATATTGGTAAAATAGTACAAGTTCATAATTTTGGTTTTATTGATATAATAAATGAATCCAATAAATATTATTTGGTAGGTGGGCTTGTTGATTTTAATGGTAATTTATATAATCTTATTAAAATATTAATTTAGTAAAGTTGTTAGTTTTAGTTTTAAGTTTAGAAATTCACATATTCGCGACAATTTGGTCGACCAAATACACAAAATTCATCATCAAACAAAACCATTTGTTTTAATTTATCAATAAAATTTGCAAATAATATACTGTGATTTTCTTGGTTTTCATTTTTAATTAAATTAGCATAAGCTAGTGTACCAAGTGATAGCTGAATTAAATATCCACTATGATATTCACCCTCTTCAAATTGTTTTTCAAGTAATTTATAAATATTTTTAAATTCAACATAACTATTTGAATCAATTTGATTTGAATAACTTGAATTTTTTGAGTCAAAAACTGATAAAATATATGCGAGCACATCACTATCATCCTCCATATAGTTAGTATTATTTATTAGATTTACTAATTTGCAAATATATTTTTCAACTAATTCTCTTTGCTGTATATTTTCATAATTAGTTTTTAATAATGCAAATACACATAAGCAAAAAGTTGATAGTTCACTATCTTCTTCATCTGTAGGAGAACAATATTTAGTATGATCAATATTATTATCATTACAATAATCTTTTAATGCATTATATAAATCACCAAATCTCATTTTGTACCCACTGTTATTTTGTTCTAGGAAAATTTTTTTTAGTACGATTTCCATTATTTAAGACTTGGTAGATTAGAATGATAAAACTGCTAATTAATATAATAATCAACTTTTTATAAGATTATTTTTAATTGGATTTTAATTTTTAATACAAAAATTATAAACTTAAAACAAAATTATAAACCAAATCACAGATTTATTTTCCAAACCATTCAATAATTCCATTAATAAATTTGGGTATATATCCGGAATAATTTGGTGATTCTAACCAAGTTTCATTATCCAAGTGAATTAATTTGGTTGTTATGTTTGATTCAAATTTATTAGTTATGGGATAATTTGGGTCAAAATTTGAATTAAAGTATTTGGCTAACCATTGAGCATGTAATCTTGCATTTTGTGCAGAAGGTGGTCCAGCATTTGCTACCATATCACCAATACAATAAATATCTGGATTAGAACCAATTGTAAAATTAGGATTTACTGATATGCCTCTAGGTTTAATTGGACTAATAGAATTTAGTGTATTAAATAAGGGAGTTTTATTATATCCACAAAATCTAACTCCACCAGTCCATATAATTAATTCTAAATTCATATTCAAAGGTAATTGTATGGATGATTTATCTAAAGTATTTAATGCTTGAATATTGCCGGAATCAATTGATTTAATCATTGTATTTAAAAATATATCGATATTTTTATAATCCAATATAATTTTCTCATAAATTTGTGTTTTAGTATTGGAATTATATCCTGTTAAAATTGAATCAAGACCTTCAATAATTTTAATTTCATGACCAAAATTATTTAATTTTGAACCTAATTCAATACCAGTTACTCCGCTTCCCACAATATAAATCTTTTGAATATTATTTAATTGGCTTCTTAATTTATTTGCGTCTTCAATAGTTTTTAGTTTGAATGTGTAATCATCAACCCCTTGGATACCAAAATCATTTGGTTCTGATCCAATAGATAAAACTACAATATCATATTTTACCTTAGAACCAGATTTTAAAATTAATTGTTTATTAACAATATCGATATCTTCAACTGAATCCAGAATAAACTCATCAGAATAAGGATTATCAAATTGTACTTGAGAATAAGGATCAATAACTAATTCAGTTAGTTTTGGTGTATCAAGTACTTGTGAATTTGGTGCAATAATTACTGGGCTGTATTTTGTTTTGTCAAGTGATTTAACAAAATGATAAGCACCCCATCCATTACCAACAACATGAACAGTAGATTTTTGTTGTTGATTATGTTTATAATGTCTATTCCATAAATCATTTATTTTATAACCAATAGCTGGGAACAATATATTAAAGTTCATTGGGGTATATCTATTTAATATTTGGAGAATTAATTTCAATATTTTATTAGTTTAATTTTGGGTGGTTTTTCATAATTGATACTAATAAAATTGATTTATTCATTGATTAATTCAAGATTCAGTTTACTAATGTTTAAAATATTATTAGTTGGGGGTATAAAAGAATATACAAAACATTATAACGATATAATAAATGTTTTACAAAAATTAAATGTGGAAATTACAATGTTAAATACCACGTTTATATCTTTACAACCATATTATAAAAATGGTGAAAAAGCAGATTTATATATTGGTGACAAATATGATGGATATTATATAGCAAAAAAAAGAACTAGTGCATTAATACATAATGAAGATGAAGATATTCAAGAATTTGACAATTCACTAAATAATTCATTTGATTTTGTTGTAACTGAACACGCATGGTTTTGTAATTCTGTGGAAATATTAAAATATCATAATTTATTGAAACTAAACGGGCACTTAATAAGATGGGCAAACTGTTATTTTCCTGATTGTGATCTTAATTATATAGATACCTGTTGTTTTTCAAATAAGTACACACAAGAAGTTCACGACACAAGACATATTCTACTTTTACAAAGTGCTGAAAAAGTTTTCCAACGAACTCACCCAAATATTTTCAAAAAAACTAAAGATGTATTTTATGACATTAAAGCTCATAGTATTAAATATGAAGAACACTGTAATAGTTATTTAAATTCACTACTATAATGAAAACTAACTTAAATAGTATATTACTTGTCAGTTGATTTTTTTAGTTTCAGTTTATTTATTAGTAAAACTAATGAAAATGTCTAAGAAATAGCATTTTGTTATAATCAAATCATATTATATTATCTATAAGTAATTAATTATGCATAAACAAGTAGATAAATATCAACAAGAAAGAAACCAAGTTCTTTTCCCAGTGCTTTGGTTTTGATATACTTTCCCATCAGATCATAGCTAAAATAAGTACCTAACATTAAATACTCAATGCAAAATAATAAAAAAGTTGATTAATAAACAATTAGTACATCAACTAACCTATTTAAATGGTATGTACGGGAGATAAATTAATATATGGTATCCAAATGACTTTGGAAGAAGCTAGTAAATATGTTCTTAAATATATAAAATCACATGTGTCTGAACAAAATTACGAGGAAATAGAATCAGAACTAAATGATCGCGATGACGACAGTGACAAATTTTATTATTTATCTGATATCTTAGAACAATTAGAAAAAGCTGGTTTACCTTTGTATGTAACTATTATTAAACCACCTTGTTGTTTATTTGGTTTCGGTGATCATACCAAAGTATATTTGGGTGTTGAACTTTCAAGTAATCATCTTCATTCAAGATGGGAACCACTTATTTTTTCATCAATTGAAGACTATAAGAAGCAATTAACAGAAGGAGTTAATAAGGCAGAAAAACTACTACAAACGAATAAAGAAAAATATTTGGCTGATCTAGCTAAATTTGTTCCAAAAACTAAAAATAAACCAAAAATCTATACAATGCCTAACGACTGTTATTCATGTTCTTAAGATTAATGTTATTATTTTTTTTGTTTATAAACTAAAAAAACAATTGTTTTAATACACAGCACCAGAAGCACCTGCTTGTTCTTCTAGTTTATCCCATATACTAGGCTCACTAAGTTGCCCAATAATTTTATTGAGATTGGTGATAACTTTTTCTTGGTCAACAACTGGGATAATGCTTTTGGAAGTACTACCATGGGTTGTGCATACAAGACCAATTTCTTTGTACCAACAATATAATCTAAGGTCTGTGTCGGTATCGTTGTGCCAAGTGACACAAAAATTGTCAAAACCATCAACTGCGATTTTTTGAACAAACTCGGAAAACTTTGTCTTAACTAGTTCAACGTGAGACCTAGTTTTCTTGTAATGATTGTAGTCTATGCTAGAAATCATTTGGCCATTTGCTTTAACAGCAAATGTAATTACGTATTCATTAATAGTATATTCAAGTTCAAATTGAGACATTAAATTAAGATATTACTGACTATTATATTTATTTATTCAATTTTTTTATAATACTAAATTTTTCAATCAACTTAATCACATTTATTATCTTTACTTGAATAATTTATTTTATTATAATTAAAAAAATAAATTTACAATTTAATGTTTTCTTTGTTTCTTACTGCTTTTTTTAGTATCCTTTTTACTAGATTTCTTTTTACCTCCTCCAGTCATTTTCTTACCACTTTTTTTACTGGATTTTTTGGTACCCTTTTTACTTAATTTTTTGCTACCTTTTTTACTGGATTTTTTGGTGCCTTTTTTACTTGATTTCTTTTTACTTCCTCCAGACAAAAGAGAAGCTATTAAAGCATTAACAGCTAAAGCTCTAGCAGATGTTTTATTTTTGATAGTTTCATCGACTTTATTTAATTCTGCATTAGTTAAACCTTGATGTTTGGAAAATTCCTTTGGTAGATCAGGAATAAAAGATGGGTCAAATCCAAAAGATCCTTCATCTGTAAATTTTGTAGGAACTTTTCCTGTAACTGTACCATCAAAAATTTTAGGCAATCCATTAATTAATGCTCCAACATATGTAACCATTTTTGCTTTAGAACCCCCGTCTCTTTCAATTATACCTTTATTTCCAACAGCTTTAAAATAGAATTTAATAAGAGCTCCAGGAAATTCGGCTTTTGCATTACTTAATGTATCAATAATAAAACTTGTATCTTCACAAAATAAAACAAAATCATCTAAACTACTAATATTGACACCCAATTCTTTAAATTTTTCTTTTATAGATTTAAAATCTGGGTTAGAAGAATCTTTTAGCAAATTTACTGCCACATTTAATTTTTCATTAATTACTTCCTTACCATCCAAACTTTGAATTTCAGGTAAATCAATATCATGATTGATTAAATTAAATCCAGATCCAAAGATTGCACCAACTTCTTTAATTTTACCTGCATTTCCACTTACAAATACAATATTTTTTAAACCACTCATATAATATACAATATAAATAATTTTTTGTAATTATTTTAAAACCAGATTATTTAAATTAAATGATAAATATCCATAAATTAATTATGTTTGATTAGATTTTTTAAATTGGGATATAACTGTTTTTAAGTGGTTTTCTTCGTCATCTTGATACTCATAACTAATGCTTGCAATTTTTTACCATTGGACTTTAAACTAAATCTAAAATCTCCCTCATACACAAGATTTAGTTGGATCATTAGTTAATTCATTTTTTATTAGTTTTTTGTATTACTTAATTAAACTAAAATAATTGTGATAATAAATTCCAATATGTTTGATTTAATTTTCCAACTTTTTTTTTATATTTTATATAATCATTAATTTTATTGTCTGGATTTTTATTCATATTTCCAATATATTTTTCCAAATATTTTTTTTCTTTTTTAATAATTTTTTTATCATATTGATTGTGAAAATGCATATAATTATCTTTTATTTTTTGTTTATCGTTTGACTCCAGTTTTTCAAGTAAAACAGCAAGTGTTCTATTAATATTTTTATAAAGGATAGATTCAAATATATCTTCAATAATGCTGTCAACATTAAAGTTTAAAACAGTACCATCTGGTTCTATAATATAAGAACTTCCTATACCTATTGGTGAAAAATCAACACATTTATCATAATCACTCAATATAAATTCATATTGGGATTTTATTATTACTGGATTATTTAAATTTAATGGCAAATATCCATAAATTAATTCTATTTCATTAGAATTTTTATGCATTAAAATATTTCCCGGATGAATATCACAATGAGTTAAACCTGTTTTTACAAATAAATTAATTTGACCCAATACAATTTGTTCTAAAATATTTTTAAACATAATCAAATCAACATTTTTATTATTTAACGATCCGCCATTATATAATTTCATAATTTCCAGTGTTGCTTTATACTTTTGGTCATTTAAACTGCAAAATTGTTTGGTATTTAAAATTACAGGTAAATAATCATTGCATAATATAACACAATAAGTATAAACCATATTTGGCAAACCTTTAATTTTACTATTAATATCTCTAAGTTTTGCCGATTTACCAGAAGTAACTTTAACTAAAACTTTATGTTTTTCAAGTAGTTCGGCTAAAATAATTTTACCTTTAATATAATAATCATTTGGATTAAATTCTTCAATGGCTTTTAACCATGATTTAGTTGGAATTATATAATCTTTCTTAATATCATCATAAGGGCATTTTAATTGATCCATTATTATTATTAAAGAAATTTTTAATTATTTATTATCCGATTTATCCATTAGGTTTTGAATATTCAGGAATCATAGCAAGCATAGAAAATGCACTTGCATCAGCAATTCCAGAAGGTTGGAATTTTTCCGGGGGTATATTTGTAAAATTATATTTTTGTTCATCTGATTCATTAAGCTTAAGTTTTTGCAATTGGTTAAACTCTCTAATTGCTACAAAAAATGGATCAAAATATGAATACCCTGTATTTGGTTTTTCCAGTTCTGCATACCATTTAATTTCTTCATCAAGCTTAGCAATTATCAAATTAAAATCCTTTAGAATTCGCTTTTTGCTTATAATTGGAACTGTAAGAATAGTTCTGGATGTTGGCCAACCATCTTCACCATTAGGTTCATATTTAAGGCAAACACAATTAAGATTAGACTTGGGATCTTTACAAGTATACAAGCTTACAGTGTATTTGGTTTCATCATTTTTGTATTGATAATGTTCTGTTCCAAACCATTGAAATAGAATATTTGGCTCATTTTTATCAAAACTTGTTGAAAAATCTTTTATAGTCGATTTAATTTTTTGCAAATGAGCTAATGCTTCCCAGTCCTCAACCATATACTTAATGCTAGAAATCTCAACTCCATTAGCTTTTACAATAAACTTGTACTTTCCATCATACACCAAATTAAATTGTCTCATTAATTCTTATTATTTGACAATATTAAATACCAAATTCAATTTTTTATACTTATAATCAAGTATTATAAAATTATATTAAAAACAATTTTTCATATTACAGAAACAATTTTTCCATGTTTTTAATTTATATTAGTTTATAACAAATAAATTACAAATTATAAAACTATTATTAACAATAATAAATAAAATATAAATTATAATATAATGTCAAATTTTGATGAAAAAGTTTTTTATAAAAAATTCATCAAATATAAAAACAAATATATTCAACTAAAAAATAACCAAAAATTATTAGAAGGTGGACAAAAACTTAATAATATTGAGTTATTTGGCGGTGCTAAAGAAAATATAGTAGAAGAATTAAATGAACAAGATAAAATATTATTGGAAAAATTAAACAAATTTGTAAATGATAATTGTAATCCAGATTATCCTTTAGCAACTGGTATTTCACATAAAGATGGTAATATTATTTACGGTATTTCTTGTAAAAATCCAATGGGTTACGATGTACACGGAGAACATGTTGCTATTGGCCAAGCAAGAATTTATGATCAAGATAAAAGTAAATATTTATCAATTGTTAGTTTAACAAAATCAGATGATGGAAATTATAAAGTGAAAGCACCTTGCGGTATATGTAGGGAATTATTAAGATATCATTATCCAAATATTTATGCAATTGTACCTCATCCTTTAACAAAAAAACTGGTTAAAGTTGTTTTAAAATATTTGCTACCTTATCCATATATATCAACAAAACTTCCAGAAGAAGCAAAATTAGAAGAACATGTAGATTTTGTAACCAAACAAAAAAGTAATAAAAAGAAAGGTAAAAAATAAAATTGATAATAAATTTAAATAAATATTAACTTAGTATTTATAATGGATAATAACTTAGTCAATAACAATAATTCTATGGACCCTAAACAACCAGAATCACAACCAAGTAATAAAATAGTATTGGGTGGTTGTGCATGTTGTAAGCCAATGGATTTTACTAGTTTTTTAAACAAAAAAAGAAGAGCTAATTTAGATACATTTGATAATGATTTTGCTGATAATTTTTGTCAAAGCACTAAATTGGAACAAACTAAAACTATTAATAAAACAAAACCATGGTCATAATTTTTATTTTGAGATTCATTTTGGTTATGGTATACATCCTAAGCAAAAAATGAATAAAATAATAACTAATATATTTTCTATAAATTTGTATTATAAAAATTGAAAATTATTTCATTGGTATCCTAGATTAGTTGTTTTAATGAATATTAATACTCAAATTCAAAATAAGATATCTCAAATTATTTTTGAAGAAGACTTTAAAAATATTGTTACCATGACTGTAAATAAATTAAATAATTTTTACTCTAATCCTAACCCGGACCCAGATTATCTGGATGCGGAGTTTATTGAATTTATATTTGGTCAGGACAAAATGTTTCCCTATAACAAAGATACTATTAGACCAATTCACTATTTATTTTTAAAAATGTCTCCTGACTTATTTAAAAAAATAGCCAAACTAAACCTACCTTGGAATCAATTAACACAAAATCAATCACATATACTAAATTGTATGTTTGCAAATCCATACTTATTTGATATAACGGATATAAGTGAATGGATCAACACACATTCAATTGACTGGGTCGAACTAAATCGATCCAATTGGTTTTTAGATAACGTTATAAAAACATTAGGTCATTACCATGTTTCAGAACAAGTTCAGTTGGCTTGGTATGATTATTTTTATTCTGAAAATAAAGATCTATTAGATAGATCAATAGGCACAATGGTTTGTTACTCACATTCAAGTGTTGTAGCTCGCGCGATTGCTGATGGAGCCAATTTAAAACAAACTTATGGTGTTTTATATAATACTTTGTTACATTTGGTATTTTTTAAAGAAAAAATAACAGAAAATGATATAAAAATAGCTGATATGTTAATTGATTCCGGTTTGAGTCTAAATAAAAACAATTTGAATAAGTACACTCCTTTTGAATATTTAGTAGCAAATAATAATAGCAAATGGATTTTACATTTTTTACGGAAAGGTGGTGATCCCAATGTTTCGTGTGAATCTGATAAAAATATTTTAGTCACTTTCATTAAACAAAAATGTTCAATTGAAACATTTAAGGAGTTGGTAAAACTTGGTTGTAACTACAAGTATGTGGATGAACATAATTTTTCCCTTTTACACTGGGCTACTTATTTAGACTTGTTAGATCATATCAAATATTTGTTTTCATTGGGATTAACTAATTTTTGTGCAATTCCAAAAGGTGCCCGCGACTATTATCCCAAAGGATTAACACCTTTACATCATGTGTTTTTATTTGGTTCAGAAGCAACTTGCCACTGGGTTATGGACAATGCACCAAATTTATTAACAAGTAAATGGCAAGAAGTAAATGGATCTTGGATTAATCCAGCACATGAATACTTAAGTGCAAATACCAAGATATCAAAACTACAAAAAATGGTTTTAATTGGTAAATTTTGCCTTATAATTAAGCAAAAACATTATGCGGACAAACCATTCAAGTGGTTTTGTGATTCAAGTTCCTATCAAGTACCATCTAGTGAATATTTGGATAATCCGGATAAACCATGTTTATTGTTTAAATATTTTGTTACGGGGCATAATCCCTAGTTAATATATAATATAATATTGTGTTTTTAATTTATAAAAAAGCAGATAAATTAAAAACTGGAAAAAATTGAGCGTCTCTTGTGCAATAAGAGCCTCATGTTTTAGCTGTCTGCGATATAATTTTTTTATTCTTGATAACAAGTATAAAAAAATTGAAAATATATAATAATATTGTTAGTTTAAAACTAAAATTCTAATGGGAAATACTCATACTAATAAACGAATACATACCAACAGTCAAGTTTATCCTTTGAACCCAAATAAAGTAAAATTTGTAATGGGAATAATTGATCCTCAGAATGATTTCTGTAAAGGGGGTGCTCTCGCTGTTCCAAATGCCAATGACATTATTGGACCAATAAATAAATTAAGATTTATTCTATATGAATATTTTGATACATTTATATCTCAAGATTTTCATCCACATGATCATATGAGTTTTGCATCCACTCATAATGAAAAAGAATATAGTACTATCAAATTAGAAATTCTAATAGATAACAAAGATTTGGTCACAGTAGAACAAACCTTGTGGCCAACCCATTGTGTTCAACAAACACCAGGATGTAATTTTCACAAAGATTTTATTATTCTTAAGCGTGATAAAATCTTTCAAAAAGGAACAAGATCAAATATAGAATCATATAGTGCTTTTGGAGATCAATTCGCTAATAGTTATGAAAATACTGGATTAAATTCTTGGCTATCTTATAGAAAAATAACTGACATCATTTTAGTAGGTCTTGCTACTGACTATTGTGTGTATAATACAGCTAAAGATGCTATTAGATTAGGCTATCGAGTGCATTTGATATTATCATGTGTAAGGGGTGTATCTCCTGATACAACAAAGTCAGCACTTGATGATTTGGCACTGAACAGAGTTCTTTTCTACAATGATGTTGAAGATTTTATAAATACAAACCAAAAAGATTTAGAACAAGGATCTAATTAATTTAATTGTTTTTTTATTTATATTTGTTTATTTTAAAACATTTGTTATTAACAAAAAATTGAAATTACAATTACTAATACCCATTTATTTGTAACTTTTAATGTCAAATACTATTGTTTATCAACATAATACCATACCTACCGACGATAAAAATCGGTTTTGTCCATATAATAGGTTAGTTAAATATAATAGTCAAGTTCTAAGTATTGGTACCACATACAATTATACTAATGAACCAAACTATTTAGTTATAGAAAATTTAGATACAAACCAAGAAATTCGAATACAACTTAATGATTGTTGTAAGCACGTGAGTTCACATGGCATAAAGGCTTTTATGTATTCTGATTCGATTTTGTGGATTGGATTTCCCGGTAATGAAAAACCACAAGACCCCAATATTGATGATTGGAGGGAACAACCCAAGCCTGACCAACATGTTTTAATTTTTAACTTGGACAATTTAACTTATTATTGTATTCAATCGGCATGGCCTATTGATTATATTGAACCCATAGGACAAAAATTATTTGCTATCAAACCACATAAAGTTGATTTTGATCCTGATGTTTTGATAAATATGGACTACGGGATATACAAATGGTCTGACTTATTGAACCTGGACAAGCCCATTCAACCTGTTCGAATGATTAAGTGGACCATGGATTTATATCCAGTTGATTGGAGTTCTAGTTCAATTGCCCATCTCGCTGATTGTGCTTGGATTCAAACACAAGATGAGTCTTATCAGATTGAGTTGTTTAATGAAAAGTTTGAGTCAGTTGGGAGTTTTGATGTAAGGGATATTTTCACCAACTACAAACCATTACCACCAATTAACTTGAAAAAAATATCCAAGTTTCAAAGGGAATTTATTACTGATACAAACTATCCAACCAAGCTGATTATTTCGGTAAATGATAATTGTTTATTGTTATTTGAATACAGGGATCTAATTGAGGGTTATAATGGTAAAATCTCAGTAAAATCTGGTTTAACTAATGTACACTGTTGGGATTTTACAGCCAATACTCCAGTTAAATTTTCCAGATATAATTTAAATCATTTTGTTGGTGATGTTATTCCATTCCGTGATTCAATTAATGCAAATGCCATCAAATACATTGGTTATGAGTGGTATCCGGCTGGTTCATGGTGTCGCATTTACCAATCAAAAAACAAGTAAAAACTGAATTTCCTTTAATTTATTCTCCGCTTGCTTATTTAATTAAAATGTCTGACTCAATAATCTATGAACACGATTCCATACCTAAGGACAAGGAATCCCGGTTACCTGATTTTTATTATTTGGTTAAATACAATAATCAAGTATTACACATATATACTGAATCCGATATTAAACCCAATTCAAAATATCAAAATATTATTGTGGTAAAAAATTTAAATACTCATGAGAAAATAAAAATTAAACCCAACTTAAATTATAACATACAAATTTTATCGCATTATTTAAGAATATTTATGTATTCAGACACTATTTTATGGATTGGTATTCTTGTAAATACTGGGCCTGATGAAAATTTCAACGATAAATATTTATATATGGTATATACTGTAAATTTACAAACTGGGGAAATTAAAACTGTTATAACAAGTAAAGATGTTTGTTCAATTAAACCTATCGGACAAAAATATTTTTATTTTGTTGGTAATGGTGGGATATTTTCTTGGTCAAGTTTGACCAAATTAGACCAACCGCTAGAACAGGTCCATACAATTCCACACAATTGTGTTTTATATCCGGTTGACTGGAGTTCAAGCTCAATTGCTCAACTTGCAAATTGTTCTTACATTAAAACAACTGCTAATTCCGAATTTGTTGAATTTGTTGATTCAAACTTTGTTCCAATATTAACATTGGATGTTAAAACTTGGTTTTCAAACTATAAACCAATTGAACCAACATATAACACACATACTCAAAAACAAGCTTCAATA